>Ga0209533_1000627_pt1 | contig 33432 bp, 30 predicted proteins | sample COG_04_FD_184748 | JGI IMG/M metagenome (GOLD analysis project Ga0209533, IMG submission 184748) | Pelagic Microbial community sample from North Sea - COGITO 998_met_04 (SPAdes) (version 2) | ecosystem: Environmental > Aquatic > Marine > Neritic zone/Coastal water | place: Helgoland, sampling...
TATTTTCAAGAACAAGAGATTTTATAGAAGATTTTGCTTCTGCGTTATCAAAGTTTGATGACGTATTGTTATTGGATATTTATCCAGCAAGGGAAACTCCTATTGTTGGGGTAGATTCTAATTGGTTATTGAGTAAAATTGAAAATAAGCGTAAAAAATTGTCACAAAAACATAATTTAATAAAAGATATTAAAAATTCTTCTGCAAAAGTAGTTGTAATGTTGGGTGCAGGAGATATTGGAGTGCTGGTAAATGAGGTAACAAGTGAACTTTTAAAAGCACTAGAATATGAAGTTTAAAGGAGTTGTAAAGTATTTGTTGTTGTTTGGTTTAATTGGGTTTTTAGGCTTTTTGTATAGCTTTACTTCCAAGAGGAATAATGTAAAAAAAGTAACAAAAATTGAAGTAAAATTTGAAGATGGAAACAACAATTTCTTAACACATGCAATGGTTGATAAATTGTTAATACAAAATAATAAAACAGTTGAAAACCAAGCAAAATCTGTACTAGATTTATACAGCCTAGAGCGCAGCGTATCTAAAAACCCTTATATAGAAAAAGCAGTGGTTTTTTTGACCATAGATGGGGTAATAAAAGCGACGATAAAACAACGTACACCAATTGCAAGAATTTTTTCTGGTAAAGATTCTTATTATGTTGATAAACAGGGTGTAAAAATACCTTTGTCTGCTAATTATTCAGCAAGAGTATTGTTAGTTTCTGGTGTTAAAAATGCAGAAGATATTCAGGTTATTTTACCTTTAATATCCACTATTTTAAAAGATAGTTTTTTGCAAAAAGAAATCGTTGGAATTGTAAAATCGGACGATGATACGTATGAGTTTTCTGTTAGAAGTGGAGATTATAAAATTAATTTTGGAAAATTAACAGAAATAGAATTAAAGTTTAAGAAGTTAAAAGCGTTTTACAATACTACATTTAAAAATAAAATGATACAGGAATATAAAACGATTGCATTAAAATATCACAACCAAGTTGTGTGCACAAAATAAGTCGAAATGGAAAACAATAAAATAGCTGTTGGTTTAGATATTGGTACAACTAAAATTGTTGCCATGATTGGTCGTAAAAATGAATATGACAAAATAGAAGTTGTTGGTATTGGTAAAGCGAAAAGCTTAGGTGTAAAACGGGGTGTTGTAAGTAATATTACACAGACCATACAATCTATTCAGCAGGCCGTAGATGAAGCAGAAAGTGTTTCTGGTGTAAAGATAGAAGACGTTGTTGTAGGGATTGCTGGACAGCATATTCGAAGTTTACATCATTCAGACTACATTACAAGAAATAATGCAGATGAAGTAATAGATGAGGCAGACATAGAAAACTTAGTAAACCAAGTGCATAAACTTGTAATGTTGCCAGGAGAAGAAATTATTCATGTATTACCACAAGAATTTAAAGTAGATTCTCAAGCAGATATCAAAGAACCAATTGGTATGTATGGTGGTCGTTTAGAAGCAAATTTTCATGTAGTAGTTGGGCAAGTTTCTTCTATTAGAAATATTGGACGTTGTGTAAAAAGTGCAGGTTTAGATTTAAGTGATATCACATTAGAACCATTGGCATCTGCAGCTGCAGTCCTAAGTTTAGAAGAAAAAGAAGCAGGTGTAGCTTTGATAGATATTGGAGGCGGTACCACAGATTTAGCCATTTTTAAGGACGGTATTATTAGACATACTGCAGTTATTCCTTTTGGAGGAAATGTAATAACAGAGGATATTAAAGAGGGTTGTTCAATAATAGAAAAGCAAGCAGAGTTATTGAAAATTAAATTTGGATCTGCGTGGCCAGGTGAAAATAAAGAAACAGAAATTGTTTCAATTCCTGGTTTAAGAGGAAGGGAGCCAAAGGAAATTACCTTAAAGAATTTATCGAAGATTATTCATGCTAGAGTGCAAGAGATTATTGAGCACGTATATTTAGAAGTGAAAAACTATGGACATGAAACTGCAAAGGGAAAGCTAATTGCAGGAATTGTCTTAACAGGTGGTGGATCTCAATTAAAACATCTACGTCAATTAGTAGAGTATATTACTGGTATGGATGCTAGAATTGGTTTTCCTAACGAGCATTTAGCAGGAGATTCTGAAGATGCTTTATCTAGCCCATCATATGCAACAGCAGTTGGTTTGTTGATGGAAGGTTTAGATAGAGACGCTAGAGAAGAAGAAGATATTATTGAGGAAGTTACTCAAGAGGGTACAGGTATATCTGAAAATGACGCAGCTATTATGGACGAGAAACCAAAACCAAAAAAGAAAAAATCATTTTTTGATAAGTTTACAGAAAGTCTTAAGGATTTCTTAGACAATGCAGAGTAAAAGAAGTGATTAAGTAAAGAGTGGTTTAAGAGAATATATATAATAAAGAAAAAATAAAATATAATAGAACGTTATTATGAGCACAGAATTCGATAACATTTCATTTAATATGCCAAAGACACAATCTAACACTATAAAAGTAATTGGTGTTGGTGGTGGTGGAAGCAACGCAGTAAACCACATGTTTACGCAGCAAATTAAAGGTGTAGACTTTGTAATTTGTAATACAGATTCACAAGCATTAGAAAACAGTTCAGTTCCTAATAAAATACAATTAGGCGCTAACTTAACTTCTGGTTTGGGTGCGGGGGCAAATCCAGAAATTGGAGCACAAGCAGCCAAGGAGAGTATGCAAGAAATTCAGCAAATGTTAAATACCCAAACAAAAATGGTGTTTATAACAGCAGGAATGGGTGGTGGAACTGGTACGGGAGCCGCGCCAATTATTGCAAAGATTGCTAAAGATATGGATATTCTTACGGTTGGAATTGTAACCATGCCTTTCGCTTTTGAGGGAAGAAGACGATCTAAACAAGCTCAAGAAGGAATTGATCAATTGCGCCAAAATGTAGATTCTTTAATTGTAATTAATAATAATAAATTACGTGAGGTATACGGAAACCTTGGCTTTAAAGCCGGTTTTTCTAAAGCAGATGAAGTTTTATCTACTGCTTCTCGTGGTATTGCAGAGGTAATTACACATCATTATAAACAAAATATTGATTTACATGATGCAAAAACAGTGCTTTCTAATAGTGGAACAGCTATTATGGGCTCTGCAAAAGAAGAAGGAACTAATAGAGCAAGAACGGCTATTGTAAAAGCATTAGATTCTCCATTATTAAACGATAATAAAATTACAGGAGCTAAAAATGTATTGTTGTTAATTGTTTCAGGAACTAATGAGGTTACGTTAGATGAAATAGGAGAAATAAACGATTATATTCAAGATGAAGCAGGTTACGACGCCAATATTATTATGGGTATTGGTGAAGATGAAAAATTAGGAGATTCTATCTCTGTAACAATTGTTGCCACTGGTTTTGCAAAAGATCAACAGAGCACAATTACAAACACAGAGGTTAAAAAGATAGTTCATACTTTAGAGAACGATCAAAAAGTAACCTATAATTTTGATGAAAAAACTATTACGAAGTCGCCTACTTTAGAGCAACCAATTTCTGATGTTATTCAAGAAAAAATTATTCATATTCTAGAAGATGATGCGGAAATTGAAGAAGTAAAGCCAACTCCGAAAATGGACTTGATACCTACTTCTGAAACAATTGTAAATACACCTGTTTTTCACGAAGAAGTATCTCTAGATATTGTTTCTGAGGATGATTTTGTTATTACAGATGTTACACCAATTGCAGAAGCTGTTGTTGAAGAGCCAAAACAAATTCAAGCAGATTTATTATTTGATTTGCCATTAAACAATAAAAGAGAAGAGGAAGTTTCACAAGCTATTACATTTAATTTAAATGAGCCTTCTGAAGATGTTAATAATATAGAGGTTGTTGCAGTAGAGGAAGTTATTCCTATCCATAAAATTCAAGAGACGCGTTATATTTTAGAAGATTTTGACGCAAAACCAACTATTGGTAAAAGTTCTAGTATTACTGGAAAAGAGACTACTGTTGCGGAAGAAGAAATTCAATTTGAATTGAAGACAGCAGCACCTGAAGCGAAAATAAATAGTATACAAACAATCAGTGAAGAAGTTTCTCCTTTAGATTTAACAATATCTGAATTACAAAAAAGAGCAGAAGAAAGACGTAAAAAAATGAAAGGTTTCAATTATAAATTCAATGATCAATTGAATAAAAATATAGATGAAATTGAACGCCAGCCGGCTTATAAAAGATTAGGATTAGACTTGAGTGCAGGTGCATCAATTAGTAGGTCTAAGACGGCTATTAAAACCGATGATAGTGCTATTGATTTTAAATCGAACAATTCTTTTTTACATGACAATGTAGATTAGTACTCGTTCTGTAAAAAGTTTAAAAACCGCATCAAAATTAATTTGGTGCGTTTTTTTTGGTTTTATTTTTCAGTTTAAAGAAGTTTTAAAAGCAGCTTAAAATTACGAAAGGTTTAATTAATGTATACAATCAATTATAGTTCAATATCTTTGTAAAGTTTAATTAAAGCATCCATTTTTATTATCTTTACGCATCTAATTTAGTAGTATGAAAAAAGGAATATATCTCTTTATTGTTATTTTATTGTGCAGTTGTAGTCCGAAATTATTCAAAGAAAAATGGACAAATATCCAGGCACCTGAAACTTTTAATGCACGTTTTGAAACTACACAAGGGAACTTTGATATTGAAGCAAAAAGAGAATGGGCCCCAAATGGTGTGGACAGATTGTATCAATTAATTACAAAAAACTATTATCAGGATATTTCAATTTTTAGGGTAGTTCCTAACTTTGTGGCGCAATTCGGAATTCATAATGACACTTTAATAAATAATAGTTGGCAACGGAGCGGTATAAAAGACGAACCTGTAACGCTAAAAAATGATGCGATGACAATTGCATTTGCTAGAGGTGGCGTTAAAAGTCGCTCTAATCAAATATTTATCAATCTAAAAGATAATTACCGTCTAGATAAACTAGCATATTCTGGAGTTACTGGTTTCCCGGTAGTGGCAAAAGTAGTTGCTGGAAAAGAAGTTATTTTAAAGTTTTATGATGGGTACGGAGAAAAACTTGGGAGAAAACAAGATGTGATCTCAAAATTTGGAAACGTATTTGTACGCAAGGAATATCCGAAAACAGATTTCATTATAAGAGCATATATTTTAGAATAACATCTTGTTTGAAAAATTGTTTGGATTTAATTTACGTTTTTATTAAAAACATAAAAATTTTCGTCAATTAGAAAACTAGAGCCGGCTGATGTTAGCGCTAATTTTTTCCAATTACTTGTTGGGTAGATCCATTTTTCTTTACCATTAATAGTTGTTTTTAAAGGCATTTCAAAATTAGCAACAGTATTTGTCCAACGATATTTTAAAGTCTTTTTTTCAATCTTATGTTCTAAGGTTGGTATGTTAATAGTTCTTAAATATTGATTAAAAAACGGAATCAAATTAAAACCAGTTTCTTTGCTTAAAAAATCCTCTATCTGTTTTGTTGTAACTGTTTGGTGATAAAACTCAACATTCATTTTCCTAAGAATAAGACGCCATTTTTCGTCATTATCTATCAATTGTCTTAAGTTGTGCAGCATATTACCACCTTTGTTATACATGTCTGATGATCCTTCTTTGTTTAGATTGTATTTTCCAATAATCGGACTTGTATTTGCAATCGTTTTTCGAAGACCAATTACATACTCTGAGGAAGCTTTTTTTCCATAATAATAATCTAAAAAAAGACTTTCAGAATAATTGGTAAAACTTTCATGAATCCACATGTCAGCAATATCTATGTCTGTAATATTGTTTGCAAACCATTCATGTCCAGATTCATGTATAATGATAAAATCGAATTTTAAACCCCAACCTGTTCCAGATAGATCTCTACCAAGATACCCTTGTTTGTATTGATTTCCATAGGTCACAGAACTTTGGTGTTCCATGCCTAAATAAGGTACTTCTACCAATTTAAAACCATCTTCGTAAAAAGGATATGCACCAAACCAATACTCAAAAGCTTTCATCATTTTTGGTGCATCTGTAAACTGTTTTTTTGCTTTTTCAAGATTGTCCTTTAATACATAGTAATCCATCGATAAAGGTCCTTTCTCTCCATCAAAAATTTCAGAAAAATGAGCATAATCGCCAATATTTACATTTACTCCGTAATTATTTATTGGGTTGTCTACAAACCAATTATAGGTTGTAGTTTCTCCATGGTTTTCTACACTTTCTAACCTGCCATTCGAAACATCCATTAAATGACTTGGAACTGTGACACTAATGCGCATACTTTCTACTTCGTCATACATATGGTCTTTGCAAGGCCACCAAACACTTGCACCTAAACCTTGACAAGATGTGGCTATAAAATGCTTGCCATTGGCATCTTTTTTCCATGAAAAACCACCATCCCAGGGGGCTCTAATAGCTTCTTTAGGATTTCCTTCATACTGTACAATAATACTTTCTGTATTGCCTATTACTTGCTGTTTAGTAAGTGTTATGAAGTGGGCATTTCCATCGTGCAGTATCTTTAAGTTTTTACCGTCTTGTGTAACTTTGGTTATATTTAAAGGTGCTTGTAAATCAATTTGCATTGTTTGATTAGCGCTTAAAACATTGTACTTTATCGTGTTTTCTCCTGAAATATATCTTTTCTCTGGATCTACTTGTACCTTTAAATGATAATAGGTTAAATCCCACCAAATTCTTTCTGAGGTAATTGATCCCCTCAAGGTATCTTGTCTAGAGAAATTGTTTTTTTCTTCCATTAAACCTTGCGATTGAAAATTTAAAGCACACATAAACGTTAAATATAGAAGTATATAAAAACGATATTTCATGTTATTATTTTTTTAATTGGAAACCTTTTGCTGGTTTGGCATTCAATAAATGGGTTACAAAATAATCCCAACGTTTTCTCGTCATGTAGTTTGTCATATCTCCATAACCATGTCTTTTATTTGGGTATAAAATCATGTCGAAATCTTTATTTGCTTTTATTAAAGCCTCAACTACTAGCATTGTATTAGACGGCGGTACATTATTGTCCATAGAGCCATGGGTAATTAATAATTTTCCTTTTAAATCTTTCGCAATTAATTGATTTGCTTGATTGTCATAATTGGTAGTTCCGTCTGTTTTTCCTTCGATATTTCCTTCTATCAAAAGTCCTTGCCATTTTTCTCCCCAATCCGCTTCGTAATTTCTATTATCATGATTTCCAGCGCCAGAAACAGCTACATCATAAAATTCAGGATATGTAAATACAGCTCTTGTAGAAGCAAATCCTCCACCAGAATGTCCCCAAATCCCAATTTTTTCAAGATCCATTCCTTTATATTTTTGTGCTAATTGTTTAATTGCTGTTATATTATCTGGCAAACCATTATCACCCATATTTCCGTAATAGGCGTCATGAAAAGATTTAGAGCGCATTGGTGTTCCCATTGCATCAACTGCCACTACTACAAAGCCTAGTTCTGCAACTGCTTGAAAGTCTCTCCAAACAGGTCTAAAACCGTATTTACCTATACTCCCAGATTGCGGACCTGGATAAATATAATTTAAAACAGGATATTTTTTATTGGCATTATAATGAGAAGGTAAACACATAATACCGTACAAATCTGTTTTTCCATCTCTTGCTTTTACAGAAAACTCAACTGGTGCTTGCCAGTTTTTTTCTTTCAATTCAGAAATGTCTGCAATTTCTAAATCCATTATTTTTTCACCAAACCCGTTTCTTAAAACAGTAATTGGTGGCTCTGTAGTTGTTGAATAGGTATCAATCAATAGCGAATAATCGTCAGAAATAGTAACGGAATGTGTTCCTTTAGAAGGTGTTAGGTTGGTGAAGTTAGTACTATCAAAATTTATTTTATAGTAGTAATTATGATATGGATTTCCAGCTTCTTTTCCACCAGCTGAAAAATAAATCTGTCTATTTTTTTCGTCTATGCTTTTTATTTGCTTCACAATAAAATTACCAGAAGTAATTTCATTTTTCAACGCTTTCGTTTTTAAATCATATAAATAAAGATGACCCCAATCCGTTTTTTCCGAATACCATATAAACTCATTAGAATCGAATAACACTTTCCAGTTCTCTGCATTTACCCCAGATTCATAATAGGTTGTTACTTCTTCTTTGTGAACAGAAGTAACAGCACCAGTTTGGGCATCTGCAATTTGTAAATGTGCAACTTTATGATCTCTAGAACCAGACACAAAAGCAAATTTTGTTCCTTTTTTATTCCATTGCGCATCAAGTAATTCGTTATTTCTACCAGCAATATGGTCTGTTGTAGTGCCCCTTTGGAAATCTTTCTCCATTTTTAAACGCACTGTTTTTGGTTGGTTCCCTAAATGAATAATTACACGTTCAATAGTAAATATTTCAGCATCTCCAGGCAAAGGATGTTTCCATGCTTCTAACCTTGGATGACCAATATTTGAAGAGGTTAAGTACATCATACCAACACCTCTTGCATCTTGCTGAAATGTAGCAATTTTATCAGAATTTGGAGACCATTTTAAAACAGCACCATCACTTTTAATCCAACCTGCATTGTTAGTTGCATAGCCATAATCTTGTTTTCCATCAAAAGTAAGTTGCATACTTTTATTGGTATCTAAATCACGAATCCAAAGATTATAATGCGCAATATAAGCGGCTAATTTACCATTAGGAGAAACATGCTCATTGCTTTCTGCACTGTTTCTTTTTGAAGCATGTTGCACTAAAGTATGCTCTTTTATTTTGTATTCGTATTTTTGATTAAAAGCAATAAATTGTAATGTATTCAGATTTTTAGAAAAAGAAACATTAGAAATAGGTAATGCGTTTGCATCTATTTCTTTATTTAACTTTTTAGATAGTGTTTTAGCCAATTTTTCATGGTTAAAAGCAGTTTTTTTTTCTTGAGTTTTCGTGTTTACTAAGATGAATTTTTTTCCAACTTTAGTTTTGGTAGTGTAAAGTAAGTTATTGTTGTTTACAAATGCACTTCCAGAAACTTGGTTGTAGACTAAACCGTACAAACTGCTATCCATGTGCTTTGCAGCATCTTCATATTCTGCAATTGTAAATTGCTTTTGATTTTTTGAATTAGCACAACTAAAAATTACTATAACAATGATAGTAAAAATTGAGATTTTATTAAAAACTGATTTCATCATAAGTTTAATTATTTTTTAGATAATTCTGTAAAATATGTATAGAAATAAGGAATTGTTTCGATCCCTTTTAGGTAATTCCAAATTCCGAAATGTTCATCGGGCGAGTGAATTGCATCAGAATCTAAACCAAAGCCCATTAAAATAGTTTTACTTTTTAAATGTTGTTCAAATAAAGCAACAATAGGAATACTACCACCACTTCTTTGCGGAATTGGTATTTTACCAAAGCTTGTTTCGTAGGCTTTACTTGCCGCTTGATACGCAATATTATCTATTGGAGTAACATAACCCTGTCCTCCATGATGAGGTTTTACTACTACTTTTACAGATTTTGGCGCAATACTTTCAAAATGGTTTTTAAATAATTGGGTAATAGCTCTCCAATCTTGATTTGGCACTAAACGCATCGATATTTTTGCAAAAGCTTTACTAGCAATTACAGTTTTTGCGCCTTCACCAGTGTATCCTCCCCAAATTCCGTTTACATCTAAAGTGGGTCTAATAGCATTTCTCTCATTGGTAGTGTATCCTTTTTCTCCATGAACGGCATCAATGTCTATCGCTTTTTTGTAATTTTCTAAAGAGAAAGGTGCTTTCGCCATTTCTGCTCTCTCTTCTGTGGACAATTCTTTTACATTGTCGTAAAAACCAGGAATGGTAATATGGTTATCTTTATCAGTTAGAGAAGCAATCATTTTTGTTAGAATATTAATTGGGTTGGCAACTGCACCACCATACAAACCAGAATGTAAATCTCTGTTGGGTCCTGTAACTTCAACTTCAACATAACTCAACCCACGCAAACCCGTTGTAATAGAAGGGATGTCGTTTGCGATCATGCCTGTATCTGAAATTAAAATAACATCATTTGCTAATTTTTCTATATTTCTCGGCACAAACCAAGCTAAACCTTCAGAGCCAACTTCCTCTTCGCCTTCAATCATAAACTTGACATTACAGGGTAAATTTCCGGTGGAGGTCATGTATTCCATTGCTTTTACATGCATATACATTTGTCCTTTATCATCACAAGCACCCCTAGCAAAAATTGCTCCTTCTGGGTGAATTGCTGTATTTTTAATAACAGGTTCAAACGGAGGTGAAGTCCATAATTCTATAGGATCTGCAGGTTGCACATCATAATGTCCGTAAACGAGCACTGTTGGTAGGTTTTTATCAATAATTTTTTCTCCATAAATAATAGGGTAACCTGGCGTTTTGCAGAGCTCTACACGGTCGCAACCTGCTTTTTTAAGACTTTCCAAAACGAAATCTGCAGTGTTTAAAACATCTTTTTTATATGCTTTATCTGCGCTTACAGATGGTATTTTTAATAAACTAATCAGCTCATTTAAAAAGCGTTTTTTGTTTTCTTCTATATAGGTTAGAATAGTACTCATAAAGTTATTTTATTATTTCTTCATCAAAAATAGAAAAATTATAATGAACACGTTTGTAGTTTGCAAGTATTGTTTATATTTGCGTCCCGAAACTTCGGATAAGTTGCAGGCGTGGTGGAATTGGTAGACACGCTAGACTTAGGATCTAGTGCCGCGAGGTGTGAGAGTTCGAGTCTCTCCGCCTGTACAAATTAAAACCTCAACCCTTTGTTAGCCAATAGGTTGAGGTTTTTTAGTGTCTTAATTTGTATGATTGACTTATTTTAGTCTTATTTCTACAAGGATTTTAGCAAAAAAATAAAGTTGTTTTTAAAGAATCATTTGGTGCATTTGGTGCATTATCTGAATCAAATAAAATCATTATTGATTTATTATCAATTTAAATTAGTCAACTGATTTAAGTTGATTAATCAAATCTCTACCAATAATCATCCGAACCTTTCTTGTAAACGTAATCTTCAATACTTTTAAACGTTAATTTAATTTGCTCATCCCAAATAGGTAGTTTTTTTTCATAATCCTTATAAGTATCTCTGAACATTCTTCTAGTAAATCCGTTGTTATTTCCAAATATCTAATTATTGGTCGTTTTTCCTTAAAAGTTCCATCTTTGGATAAACAATTTACAAAACCTTAATTTAAATTCCTTAATATCTTTTTGAATTTTAAACATCGAAAAGCCTAAAACTAATTTGTTTTAAGCTTTTATTGTATCAGTATTTTACTTTATTCCTTTAAAAGATTCTTCAGGACTTACTTTTAGAAGTTCTAAAATTTCAAACAATCTTTCTAAATCTAATTTGCTCTTGCCTCTTTAATTTTAAAATACCCGCTTTCTCCTATATAAATGTGTTTAGCTACATTTATTTGTTGGTTGGATAATTAATCGTGTTTTTAGGATAACTTGAAATCATCGGATTATCTTATATTTTTTCAAAATTCATTAATCGACTTGAAGTGAAAAGATAATTTGATTATATTTGGGAAAACATATTATGAAAGAAAAAGAAAAAGTTTGGTTTCGTTCAAAGAAATTTGATTGAAGTAAAAGAGAAAAAATCAGATAAATAATAAACAGATATGGCTAAAGTTACAAGAAATACCCCACTTGGAAGAAACTTAAATGATTTGTTAAGAGAAGATACTCCTTTAACAACATTAGAAGAATTGCAGAGATTAACAAAGAAATATGATAGTTTACTTGAACTTGCAAAAGCACAACAGGTGCATATAAGTAAACTTACAGATGCTTTATTGGAAATAACTAATAGTTAATTTGTATTAATTTTTAATTGGACTTATTTTATATTTTCAAAAATTAGATTCTAGACTGAAAGTGAAAAGAGTTTCAAATTATTGGGTTTTCATTTGAAATTATTCATTCTTACTTCCACACCTCAACTATATTCACTCTACCTCAAATACTTACACAATAATTGTAGGTATTTAAAAGATTTATAAATAGCCGAATTATAGTGACATTAATAAAACAATTATACAAAAGTAAATACCACTTTTTTATCTTTTCTATATTTAGAAATAGCAAAAGAACCTAATAAGGCAAAATTATATATATTAATACTGTCAAAATTAATTTTTTTCGAGTATCTATTTTCCAACCAGAAAGATTTAAATTAGATGCAATTACTGTTTTTATACCTGGGGGTCTTACAGCGATTAGAATGAACTGTAGGGATTTCGTTAAACAATTTGAAAAACCTACAGAAAAACATGAAGAATTTTTTCTTATATAAAACTAATTATAAGAAGGATACTCTTAATAGTTTAAGATATGTAATAGTAGATAGGAATAAGTCTCATAAAATATATGATTCTTTTGATATTTCAGGTATGATAGCACATACATTAGGTAGATTTTCAAAATTAGGGGTAAAGCGAATAGGAATGAATGGAATTAGAACTTCAAGTGGCATTCCTGAATTACTAATAGTTCGTGAAGTTAAATCATGGCTTATTAATAATGATAATAATTTTAAAGAAATTTATTTTATTGATTTACGGGACGGTTTTAATAAGAATATATGTGAATATTAATCAAATTAATGTAGCTGTTAGATATTAAAACTAAATAATAGAAAGACTCTTTCTGATATAAAATAGATTAAAACATTAAAATCTATCTCATTTAAATCAATCAACTCTAAAGATGGAGAATGTATCAGGTATATTGATTAAATTTTTTAAAATAATTAAATGAACAACAAAAGAGAATTACTTGAAGTTTACAAGGGTAGTGCAAAAAACTCATCATACGTTTTATATCCTAATATAACTGTAAGATTTGCTCTTGTATTTTATATCCTTATGTTTATAGGATTGACAAGTTGTACAAAGGATGATGATATTATTATACCTGATAATTACACAATGGAATTAGATGGTAGATTAGATACAACTGATGAAGGTTTATATAAACTAAATCTAAATTCTACACAAAACTCTATTCAGACTATCCATAGAATAACTGGTAAACTTTTAAATAATGGTGAAGAACCATATCCACAATTAGTTGAATGGGAATCATCACATCAATGGACTTTAAATGATACTGCTTATGTATTCATTAGAAGAACTATAAATGTATTGGGTGATTGGGTTGATGCAGATACAACGTATGTAACTGGATTTGCTGGAACCATTATACCAACCATTAATCAGTTTTCATATAGTGGTGATGGTGGAGAGATAAATACAGTAATTGCTCCAATAGATAAAATGATAGGTGATACACTTATTGTAAAGGCTAGATTTGAAGATTTACAAAAAACTATTAGAATCATATTAGAATGAGAAAAGTTAAATTACAAGTTACACCAAGAATAATTACCAACAAGTATGTCTAAACTATCAGTTAACTGATATTCTCTATTTTAGTTAAGTATTCAAAGGTTAAATATATTTTTTCAGTTTTTTCAGGTCTTTTAATGTTTAAGCCGTCTAGTTGATGATGAGTTTTAACACCTACAAATTTAGCGTGCTTACAAAATGTTTTTATCCAAACAAAGGCTCTTTGTATTGTACCTAGAGCATACAATTCCTTTTTACAGAAGTCAACAAACTCATTCTTGAAAATATCGTTAATATCCTTTATAAATATTGTTTGTTTTCTTGATGTTTCAAATCGTATTAATAACTGTTTTACTACATAGATTTTCTTTAAGGTACTTTTAGTAGTTTCATTTTTTCGGTATTCAATATAAAAATCAATATACTTTATTAATTGATCAGGAGCTTCATTGTTTTCTGTTGGTGGGTTGTAATAAAAATCTATTTGAGTTTGTAACCATTCTCTATTTATGGTTTCAGCATTTACAGAATTGAAAGCCTTTAAAACGTGGTTCTCTATTTTATTGAGTTGGTTATTGATTTCTGTTTGTTAATTTGTGATATCAATATCTTTAGACTTCTTTTTATGTTGTTTGCTTCAGTAGTTTTTTTCAATTTCAATCCTTATCTTTGAACCTAGAACAAAATCAGTACCATTATAACGATACAATAAGCGTAAGATTAAATTTGATTTCTCTTTTGTTGAACGATATAAAAAATTGATTGATGCCATACTTATATTATTTTGAACAATACAAAAGTAATATATTTGCACGGTGAAACGAAAATTGATTCAAACGATTGCAAACGAATACAATATAATTGTACGATAAAAATAGCTATATAGGTTTAATTTAAGCTTATACTGTAGTAAAATAAAGGCTTTAACTAATATCAGGTTTTTGGATAGATGTACTCTCTCCGTCTGTACAAATGACAAAGCTGAAGTAAAAACTTCGGTTTTTTTCATTTTTAAAAACTAACAAATTACTATGAAACTACATCCTTTAAAATTCACGCCTGTTTTTAAATACAGACTTTGGGGTGGAGAAAAATTGAAATCAGTTTTAAATAAAGAATATTCTGAAAATAATATCGGAGAATCTTGGGAGGTTTCAGATGTAGAAGATGGCGAAACAGTTGTTGCCAATGGTTTTTTTCAAGGTAAAACTTTGAAAGATTTAATTAAATCTCACAAAGGAGAATTCTTAGGTAAAACTGTTTATGAAAAATTCGGAAATGAATTTCCGTTGTTAATTAAATTTATAGATGCAAAAACTCCGTTATCTATTCAAGTGCATCCAGGCAATGAAGTAGCAAAAGAACGTCATAATTCATTTGGTAAAAATGAAATGTGGTATGTGATGGAAGCGGATAAAGATGCTGAGCTGATTGTTGGTTTTGATGAAAAGATAGAGAAGAAAGATTACAATACTTATGTTGCAGATGGGGCTATTTTAGACGTTATGCATCATGAAAATGTTTCAGATGGAGATACGTTTTATATTCCTACAGGAAGAGTGCATGCCATTGGAGCTGGCGTTTTGTTGGCAGAAATTCAGCAGACTTCAGATATTACATATCGTATTTACGATTATGATCGTGTAGATGCTAAAACGGGAGCCTTAAGAGACTTGCATAACGACATGGCAATAGATGTGATCGATTTTGAATGTCATGATACATACAAAACAAGCTATGAAACAAAACCAAATGTATCTAATACGCTAGTACATTCACCTTATTTTACCTCTAATTTTATAATTATTGAAGGAACTTTACAAAAAGACTATTCGAACTTAGATTCTTTTGTGATTTATATTTGTGTTGATGGTGCTTTAGAATTATTGCATAACAAAAAAAGTTTCTCACTTAAAAAAGGAGAAACTATTTTATTGCCAGCTTCAATAAGTAGTATAGAATTGCAATCTCTATCTGAAAAAAGTAAACTTTTAGAAGTCTATTTATAATACCAGTTTAATTTTATTCTATCGTGTAAATAAATTGAATTATTTGTTTAATGAAATAATTTCAAAGTCTTCAGATTTTTCTGCAAAAGCGAACATTTCTTTGGTTTCTACTGGTGGTATTCTCAATTTTCTTTTGGTTAAATCTATCCAGGCACCGTACACTTTTATAATGGCAGAAAGCTTTCCTGCTTCATTATAAACTTCATGTATAAGTTTCCAGCGTTCGTTGTTTTCTGATAATCCCTGTAGTTTTAAATTTACAGTAATATTTTCTCCTAAATGAATCTCTTTTCTAAAAGAGGTTTCTTCTTTAAATAAAATAGGACCTAAATTATGCCGTGTAAATTCATCAATAGAAAAGTTGTTTTTAGCAAAATAACGCACTCTTACTTCTGCAGCATAATCGTTATAAGCAGTATGACGCATATGCCTATTTGGGTCAAAATCTGCCCATTTAGTAGCAAAGGATACTTGAAAAATCATGTTTTTAGGATTTAAAAATCCCTGATAAACATATTGTTTTGTCAGAGATTATAAATTAGTTTCTTACGGTATCTGTAGTATTTTTTAGTTTTAGATCTTTTAAAACATTTAATGCTTCTGCTACATAAATATCTTTGGCTAGGTTTTTATGCCAAGCAGTTCTTTTATCTGCTAAAACGCTGTCTTTTTCCATCAATGGAAATTCATATTTCGGAGACTCAAAATTGAGTTTAGTCTCGTTTTTAAAAGCACTAGTATATTTCTTTGAAGCAATTTCTAATAAAGCACTTTCTTTAGAAAAATCTTTAAAATTTAGAGAGTAAGAGGTGTCTTCTTGATTTTCTTTTAACCATTTTGCATATTCATTTATCAGCTTAAATTTTTCATCCAAAGCAATTCTGTTTTTACTTTTGTTTATAACATCAGAAAAATTCTCATAAGAATTTGTTTTGGTGTAATTTGCTTGCGGAACTTTATCCCAAATTAAAGCACCAGTTAAGTCTCTTTCTCCAAACTTCATATAACTATACTTGTTTGGCATTGCAATATCAGAATACACGCCTTCAATTTGGGTAGAGCCTCCATTTACTCTGTAAAATTTTTGAATGGTCATTTTAATGGCTCCTAGATCTTTTTCGTACTTCGGATAAAAATTATTAATAGGAATTACACTTTGCACAGTTCCTTTTCCGTAGGTCTGGTTTCCTCCAATAATTACGGCTCTTCCATAATCTTGCATTGCAGCAGCAAAGATTTCTGATGCGGATGCAGATAATTCGTTTACTAAAACAACCACAGCGCCATCCCACTGCATTTTAGGATTCTCGTCATTTTTTACAATAGGATCTTGACCTCTATATTTTACCTGTACCACTGGCCCTTCAGTAATAAATAAACCTGCAATTTCTATTGCTGTTTTTAGAGAACCACCGCCATTATTTCTTAAATCGATTAATAAGCCAGATACATTTTCGCTTTTTAAACGTGCAATTTCTTTCTCCATATCTTTTGCAGAATCTCTAGAATCAATATCAGAAAAATCAATATAAAACCTTGGTAAATCTATTAAACCATATTTTTTTCCTTCTTTTTCTACAATAGTAGATTTTACAAAAGTTTCTTCTAATTCTACAACATCTCTAATGATAGAAATAATGCGTGTAGTGCCATCTAATTTTTTCTTAACAGTTAAGCGAACTTCAGTTCCCTTCTTTCCTTTAATAAATTTAATAGCGTCATCTAAACGCATACCAACAATGTCTAAAGGTTCTTTATCTGCTTGTGCAACTTCTAAAATAATGTCTCCAGCCTCTAGTTCTCCTTGTTTCCATGCAGGACCCCCAGAAACTAACTCAAAAATTTCTGTATAAATTCCTTTTTTTAATAAACGTGCACCAATCCCCTCTAATTTACCAGACATATCTTGATCAAAACGTTCTTTTGTTCTTGGAGCCATGTAGGTTGTATGCGGGTCAAAAGCTCCTACCACACTATTCAAAAAGGTAGAAAACCAATCTTCATGTTCTAATTCTTCAATTCTTAGATAAAGTTCATCCATGCTTTTTAGAACTTCTGCTCTGGCTTCTTTTTCTAAGTATTTAAAAGATTTTTTCTTAGTTTTAGGATCTTTTTTAACTTTAGCGTCTTGTTTTTCAATTTTATCTTGAACTCTACTTAGCACATTTAATTTTAACTGTTTGCGCCAATAGTCTATTAATTGATTTTCGTTTTTAGCAAACGGAACCTTATCATAATCAATATCTATAGTCTCATTTTTATTAAAACGAAAGGGTTGGGCTAATAACTCTCCGTAATAAGATTTTGCATTTTTAATTTTTTCTGTAAAGTTGGCATATACTGTATTGTAAAAAGAGACATCATCTTCTAGTAGTTGATTGTCTATTTCGTATTTGAATTTTGAAAATTCTTTTAAATCTTTTTGAGTAAAATAACGTTTACTAGGGTCTAAACCCTCAATAAAACTCGTGTACACTTGTTCAGAGAAGTCATCATTCATATCTTTTACAACAAAATGACCTCGAGTTAAAATGTTTTTCAAAACATATACTAATATTTTATCTTTTTCTGGATCTGTATTTTTAATATTTTTATTGGCATGTATAGCAGTAAAAGATAATGAGAGTGCTATTAAACTGATACTTATTTTATTTCTTAAGTTCATAAATGTTTTGTGGTAATATGTAATGTAAGTTTTCTTTTTTCTATTTTTCACCACTAAAATAATGACAAATTATTAAAAGCCATGCTTGTATTCCGTTTTTTATAAAAAAAAGAAGTTTAATTAAAAATTGGCTAAACAAAATTACAGAAAAAAGGGTTCTTAAATTCTTTACAAATTGTTAAAAAGATACAAGTTTAAATGAATTATATTTGTAGTTAAATAATTGATTATGCCAGAAAAACCTTTAATCTTAGTTACAAATGATGATGGTATTACTGCTCCAGGAATTAGAGCGCTGATAAAAATAATGAATAAGATTGGAGATGTGGTTGTAGTTGCGCCAGATAGCCCACAGAGTGGAATGGGTCATGCCATTACAATTGACAATGTTTTAAGATGCAATCCGATAACAATAGACGATGGTCCTCAGTTAGAATATACCTGTTCTGGAACCCCTGCAGATTGTGTAAAAATGGGAATTAGCGAGATTTTAAATAAAAAGCCAGATTTGTGCGTTTCTGGTATAAATCACGGTTCTAACTCTTCTATAAACGTAATTTATTCGGGTACGATGAGTGCTGCAATAGAGGCAGGTATAGAAGGTGTGCCAGCAATTGGTTTTTCTCTGTTAGATTTTAAATGGCATGCAGATTTTAAAGCATCAGAAGAAATTGTAAAGAATATTACTTTAAATGCGTTGTTAAACGGAATTCCAGAAGGTGTTGTTTTAAATGTAAACATTCCTGATTTAAAGAGGGAAGAAATAAAGGGGGTAAAGATTTGTAGACAAGCAAATGGGTATTGGAAAGAAAATTTCGATAAACGAAAAAGTCCGTTTGGAAAAGAGTATTATTGGCTTTCAGGAGAGTTTGTAAATAAAGATAAAGGACAAGATACAGACATATATGCTTTAGAAAACGGATATGTTTCTGTAGTTCCTGTTCAATTTGATTTGACAGCGCATCATATGATTCAAAAACTAAATTCTTGGGAACTATAAAAAAAGACATTTCAATTGGTTTTCTTGTGGCATTATTTGCAACTTTTGGTGGCGTATTCTTGTATTTAGAATATTTTTCTAGATTTTCTTTTGACACTACTTTACAAATGATAAAAGAAGGTAATTTATATGGTAAGATTTTGTCCTTGGCAGCAATTCCTAATTTATTTGTATTTTTTCTTTTCATTAAAAAAAAAGAAGATAATAAGGCAAAAGGAGTTTTAATAGCTACTTTTTTAATTGCATTTATAACTTTAGTTTTAAAATTTTTCTAAAATGAAATATTATATAATTGCTGGTGAAGCTTCCGGAGATTTGCATGGTTCTAATTTAATGAAAGAACTATACAAACAAGACGCAACCGCAGACATTCGTTTTTGGGGAGGAGATTTAATGCAAACCGCTGGCGGCACTTTAGTAAGTCATTACAAGGAAAGAGCTTTTATGGGTTTTTTTGAAGTTTTAAAAAATATATTCAAAGTAGTAGGTTTTATAAAGTTCTGTAAAAAAGATATTGCAGTATTTCAGCCAGATGTACTTATATTTATTGACAATTCTGGTTTTAATTTACGGGTTGCAAAATGGGCAAAAGCAGCAGGTTTTAGAACACATTATTATATTTCTCCACAAGTTTGGGCTAGCAGAGCAGGCAGAGTAAAAGATATTAAAAGAGATATTGATACCTTGTTTGTAATTCTTCCTTTTGAGAAAGATTTCTATAAAAAGCACGATTGTGAAGTAGCCTTTGTTGGGCATCCTTTAATAGATGCAATTGCAGATAGAGCTCAGGTTTCTGAGAACGATTTCAGAAAAGAACATGCATTAAGTACTAAAAAAATTATTGCTTTATTACCTGGAAGTAGAAAACAAGAAATTACTAAAATGCTTTCTGTAATGTTGTCTTTAATTACCGATTTTTCTGAATATCAATTTGTAATAGCCGGCGCACCTAGTCAAGACTTTTCTTTCTACAAGCAGATTATTGGCGAAAGAGATGTGGCGTTTATCAATAATAAAACTTACGATTTATTAAGTGTTTCTTATGCTGCATTAGTTGCTTCAGGAACTGCAACTTTAGAAACTGCTTTATTTAAAGTACCACAAGTTGTTTGTTATAAAGGAGGGTATATTTCATATCAAATAGCAAAAAGAATTATTACCTTAAAATTTATTTCTTTGGTAAATCTAATTTTAGATAAGGAAGTAGTAAAAGAGTTAATTCAAGAAGATTTTAACAAACAAAACCTAAAAGTAGCTTTGACAAATATTTTAGAGATTTCTAATAGGGAAAATATATTCTTAAATTATTTCGACTTAGAAAAGCAATTAGGAGGAAAGGGCGCTTCAAAAAATGTAGCCTCTCAAATTGTAGCAGCTTTAAAATAGCATACTATAATTTATTTTCAGTAACTTTCCGTTGCTATGAAAAGGTTGTCGAAATATTTGCCTTTGCACTTCTTGGTGTTCTTAATTTTAGGAATCGGAATTCAATTTTATACACAAATTTGGACATTCGGTTTTCTGAAGCTATTCTTCGTTTTACTACTTTTAGCAATTTCTTTATGTGCATTTCGGAATAAAAAAGGGAGTACAATCATTGCTGTTATACTGTTTTTTTCAATCGGTATTTCATCCGTTTACATTCAAGATGCTAGGAATTTTAAAAATCATTACACTCATTTTTATAAGGAAGAAACAAGAGTAGTTTTAAAAATTTCTAAGGTTTTAAAACCTGGATTTTATCAAGATAAGTATGTTGCAGAGGTTGTTCAGATGCATACAGGTAAAACTAGAGGAGCTGTTTTACTAAATATTCAAAAAGATAGTCTGCGAGAACTACTTGCCATTGATGATCAAATTTTAGTGAATGTCGAGTTTAAAAGAGTATCCCCTCCTTTAAACCCTAATCAGTTTAATTACAAAGAATATTTAGCAAAGCAAGGAATTTACCACCAGTTATTTATAGAAAGCACACAGTTTTTGCAACTTTCGAATACAAAAAGTTCTTTGGTAGGTATTTCGGGGAAATTTAGAAATAAAATTCAGAGATCGCTATTAAAATACAATTTTAAAAGAGACGAACTTGCTGTAATTACTGCCTTGTTATTAGGGCAAAGACAAGAAATTTCTAAAGAATTATTAACAGATTATGCCAGCGCAGGTGCTATTCATATTTTGGCAGTTTCTGGTTTGCACGTTGGTATTATTTTGTTAATTCTATCTTTTCTATTCAAACCTATAGAAAAGGTTAAAAACGGCACTTATTTAAAAGCATTGTGTATTGTTTTATTATTATGGATGTTTGCTTTTATCGCAGGCCTCTCAGCGTCTGTAGTAAGAGCAGTAACCATGTTTACTTTTTTAGCAATTGGCCAATCTTTACAGCGAAAAAAAGTGGTGGAGTTTTCTTTAATTTCCTCGATGTTATTTTTATTAATTGTGAAACCTATGTTTCTATTTGATGTTGGGTTTCAATTAAGTTATTTAGCAGTTTTTGGTATTATTTGGGTACAACCAAAATTAGTTACTCTGTATAATCCAAGGTTTTTAATTGATAAAAAAGTATGGCAATTAATTACGGTTTCTATTGCTGCACAAGTAGGTATTTTGCCTTTAAGTATTTATTATTTTCAGCAATTTCCTGGTCTATTTGTGTTGTCTAATTTAGTTATTATTCCATTTCTAGGGGCTATTTTAATTGGTGGAATTTTAGTAATATGTATGTCTTTACTTCATGTATTGCCAAACTTTTTGGCTCTTATGTATGGCTATGTAATTTCTTTAATGAACGACTTTGTGAGCTGGGTGGGCGCACAAGAGCAGTTTTTATTTAAAGAAATTTCTATTTCTTTTGCAATGATGTTGTGCTGTTATCTTTTAATTTTTTCTGGCATTTTATATTTAATTAAGAGAACTCCAAGAAAATTTATATTTTTTTTGATAGTGGTTTTGTTAATTCAAAGTCTCTATTTTTTTGAGGAGAAAAAAGCAATTGAGAAAGAATCTCTTATTGTTTTTCATAAAAGTAGGTTTTCTATAGTAGGGAAAAGAAAGGGGTTGAACCTAAAAATTCAGCAGCATATCGATACGCTAAAACCAAGTGAAATTAATATCATTAAATCATATGTTACAGCTGAATATATTCAATACGTTGAGAACGTAAACTTTAAAAATTTTATTCAATTTAAAGAAAAAAATATTTTAATCGTAGATAGCTTAGGGGTATATCAGCTAAATAAATTGGTGCATCCTATTGTGATTTTACAATATTCCCCAAAAATAAATTTAGAAAGATTAATTCACAGATTAAAACCAAGTCTTATTATTGCAGATGGTTCTAATTATAAAAGTGATGCAAGAAACTGGGAAAATATTGCGATAAAAAATAAAATTCCGTTTTATGATACCCGCAAGAAAGGAGCCTTTAAATTAGAATATTAAATTGCTTTTTCAAGAATCGAGTTTGCAACTTCTAACCATTTGTCTGGTCCACCACGAACGTAACCTGTTTTACCAAGGTTATATAGGTTCATCTTTCCGTTGTCTAATTTTTCTACATTCACAAAATGCACTGCAGGATAACCTCTTACACCAAACATCTGCTGTAGTTGATTGTTTTGTGCCTTTACTTCATCGGTTTGTGCAGTTCTTCTAGGATAGTCTAATTCTATTAAAATAACTTCGGCAGACCATTCTTTAAAATCATCAGTTTGAAATACCTCTTTTTGTAATTTAATACACCAACCACACCAATCAGATCCAGTAAAAAAGAACATCACTTTTTTATTTTCTTTTATAGCTAATTGTAAAGCTGCATTGGCATCGGTATGCCATGTTACTTTTTCTTGTGAAAAACTATTGATAGAAGTTAAGATTGCAAGTAGGAGTGTAAGTAATATCTTTTTCATTATTTTAATTTTCCTTATTTCTTGTACTTTGCTTAAGGGAAAGCAGTTCTCAAATTTACGAAAATCTTTTTGTTTACCGAAGGTTTCGTTTTTGGACATAAAAAAACCTCATAAATTTTAGTTTATGAGGTTTTATTTTTTTGTTATAATTAATGTACGTTACCCATTAACTTCTTCATTAATGGTGATAGTAGTAATACAATTGCTCCTGCACCGATAGAATATAATGAAATTAAATGAAACCCGTCAGTATAAATACTTAACGTCTCTAGGCCACCAACATTTGCATCTGTACTTTCAATGGCTAATTGTGTAGAAATAAAACCTACAATTTGAAAAGCAAAAGCAGAAGATAGAAACCAAACACCCATCATAAATGCTACTATATTTTTAGGAGATAGATCTGTTATTTTTGACAATCCTACTGGAGACATAAATAATTCTCCGATAGAAATAATAAAATACATTACTAATAGATATGCAAAAGGCACCATTCCGTTTTCATCTGCACTAGATCCACTTATCGAAAGTATATAAAAACTTGCACCGGCTAAAAGAAGTCCTAATCCAAATTTATAAGGAGTTCTTGGGTTTAATTTATTTTTAGATAAATAACCCCAAAGTAGAGAAATAGGAATTGCCAAAAGAATTATAAACATAGAGTTCAAGGCATTTGTTTGACTTGCTGTCATAATTCCCTCTAAAGCAACATTTCGAGAAGCAAATAATGTAATTACACTTCCGGACAGTTCATGGAACCCCCAGAATAAAGTCATGAAGAAAGTAATTAATACAGCTACAATTAGTTTTTTACGAGCAACAACATCTAAATTGTACATAATGTATACTAAATATGCTAAAACTGCAAAACCAATAAACTTAAAAATACCACTTATATAGTTTGCTTGCCAAGAAGAAAGTAAATATGCAATTGCCGGAACAAATAATACCGCTATAATTGGTATTAAAGTTTTCTGAGGGATTCCAAGTACTTTTTTCTCATATATTTCTTTACTTGGAGGCAAACCTTTATCACCAAATACATTCTTTTTAATTCCGCTCCAGAAGAAAATTAAACCAACCATCATTCCAATTCCAGCTAAACCGAAACCATAATGCCAACCATATTCTACAGCTAGCCAGCCACATAAGAGCGGTGCAACAAATCCACCAATATTAATTCCCATATAGAAAATGGTGAAACCAGAATCCTTTCTAACATCACCTTCTTTATACAAAGCACCAACAAAAGTTGAAATATTAGGTTTGAAAAAACCGTTACCAACTACGATTAAAGCCAACGCTAAGAAAAATGCAAGATCATTTTCTATCGCTAAAACAAAGTGCCCAATAGCCATTAGTATTCCCCCTAAAAAAATAGAACTACGCATTCCTAAAATTTTGTCAGAAATTTGACCTCCAATTACAGTAGATGCATAAACTAAAGAACCATAAGAAGCGTATACAACAGCAGTTGCAGCGTCGCGTTCTGCAATTGCTTTAAATATTTCATTTACCATGTAAAGCGTAAGTAACGCCCTCATTCCATAGAAACTAAAACGTTCCCATAACTCTGCAAAAAATAAGTAAAATAATCCTTTAGGATGACCGAACATTTGTTGCTCTTCTTGGTTTTTAATAACTGATTCTGACATAATTATCTTTTAGTTTTTATTTGAATTATTAATTAAATGGGTTTCTATAAAATTTATCATTTTGCTATCTACGTTTAGACGCGTATTTTTTCCTTTGTAAATTCCATGTGTTCTGTCCGGTGTACTAAACATATCAAATTATTTGTTGGCTTCATTTAAGGCATTCATTCTTTCTGGAGAAAAAGTACCATCCCAAATTTCTTTTAATTCTGAAGTATTATTGATTGTTATTGTGCTTGTTTTACAACTAGCAAGTAAAATAATAGTTGCTAAAATGAAGATTCTATTCATTAAGGACATCGTTTTTAATAAAGGTTCGTCAAGTTTACGTAAAAATTCGCAAAAAATGTTTTAAAAAACGAGAAATCTTGAATATTGTGTAATGTTTTAGCGGATTGATTTATATTTGTTCTAGATAGATTATAGCGCAAGAAATGAGTAAGAAAATATCGGGTTTTTCTAAGTTTACAAAAGAAGAAAAAATAAATTGGTTGGCAGAAAACTATTTTAAGAATAGTTCAGTTACAATTGCTACCATAAAGCAATATTGGAACGATACTACAAAGTTGCAACAGTTGCATGACGATTTTATAGAAAACACCATTTCTAATTTTTATTTACCGTTGGGTGTTGCTCCAAATTTTTTGATAAATGATGAGGAATATGCAATACCAATGGTTACAGAGGAAAGCTCTGTAGTTGCTGCAGCCTCTTTAGTTGCAAAGTTTTGGAGTACAAAAGGTGGCTTTAAAACAACTGTTTTAGGAACTACTAAAATTGGACAGGTACACTTTATATATGCGGGTGAAAAGGCCAACTTAGAAACCTATTTCAATAATAACAAAAGCAAATTATACGCTGCAACGGCTTCCATTACCAAAAACATGGAAAAACGTGGTGGTGGAATTTTAGACATACAATTGGTTGATAAAACGGATGCCTTAGAAGATTACTACCAGTTGCACATCACCTTTGAAACCAAAGACTCTATGGGGGCCAACTTCATTAACTCTTGTTTAGAAGCAATAGCTACTCAATTTAGAACTGATGAAATTGAAATAGTAATGAGTATTTTATCTAATTACGTTCCAGAATGTTTGGTGAGAGCAGAAGTAAGTTGCAAGATTGAAGATTTAGGTGGAGAGGATCCACAGAAATTTGCAGAGAAATTTTACCAGGCGGTTAAAATTGCGGAAGTAGAACCTTATAGAGCGGTAACACATAATAAAGGAATTATGAACGGAATAGACGCTGTAGTTATTGCAACAGGAAATGATTTTAGAGCGGTAGAGGCTGGGGCGCATGCTTATGCTTCGCGATCAGGAAGGTACACAAGTCTTTCTCATTGCAGTATAGATAACGGTATTTTTAAATTTTGGTTAGAATTGCCTTTAGCCGTAGGAACTGTTGGTGGTATTACCGCATTGCATCCTTTAGCAAAGTTGTCTTTAGAAATGTTGCAAAAGCCATCTGCAAAAGACTTAATGCAAATTATGGCAACAGCTGGTTTGGCTCAGAATTTTGCTGCTTTAAGAGCTTTAACAACCAAAGGAATTCAGCATGGTCATATGAAGATGCATTTGCAGAACATCTTAAATCAGTTGGGTGTAACCCATTTAGAAAAGGAGGAAATTACAAAATATTTCGACGGAAAAACAGTTTCTCATGCTGCTGTAGTTTCTAAGTTTAATGCATTAAGAGAAACACGCAATTAGGGCGTTTAGGTATTAAAACAGCACATAAAAGGTTCTTGTTGTTGCAAGAAAAAAAATAAAAATTTTGAAAAATTACTACTCAAACGGAAAACTCTTATTAACTGGTGAATACTTGGTCTTAGACGGAGCAAAGTCTTTAGCCTTGCCAACAAAATTTGGACAAGACCTGATAGTAGAAAGCATACCAGAACCGCAAATTATTTGGGGAAGTTTTACGCATTCAGGAGATTGTTGGTTTGAAGCAGTTTTCGATTTAAAAAAATTACGTTTGGTAAGTTGTAGTTTTAATTCCAATAAAGAAGGCAATGCAGAGGTAATTGCAGAGACCTTATTAGATATTCTAAAAGAAGCTAAAAAAGTAAATCCAGATTTTTTAAATGCAACATCAGGATTTGTTGTAAAAACAAACCTAACATTTTCAAGAAATTGGGGATTAGGAACTTCATCAACCTTAATAAATTCTATCGCTAAATGGGCAGAGGTAGATGCTTTTCAGTTGTTGTGGAACTCTTTTAAAGGAAGTGGTTATGATATAGCATGCGCACAGAATAATACACCTATATTTTATCAAATTGAAGATAAAAAACCAGTAGTAGCGCAGGTGGTATTCAATCCTAGTTTTAAGGAGAATTTGTTTTTTGTGCATTTAAATCAGAAACAAGATTCTAAAGAAGGTATTGCTAAATTTAGAGAAAGTGGTCTTGATTTTCAGAAAGAAATTGTTGCAATTTCAGCTATTTCAGAGCAGTTTTTAAAAGTAAGTACCGTTGCAGAATTCAATAAATTGATTGTGGCGCATGAGCAAATTATTAGTTCAATTATTCAATTAAAACCAGTAAAAGAAAAATTATTCTCTGATTATTTCGGGGAAATAAAAAGCTTAGGTGCTTGGGGTGGAGATTTTGTTATGGTTACAGGAAATGAGCAAACACCAACGTATTTTAAAAATAAAGGATATGAAACAATCCTTTCCTATTCAGAAATGATTTTATAAATCAAGAAGACGGCACAATTTTCTAACTTTAGAATAAAAAAATGCCGTCTAAAACATAAAAAATGAAGAAAATAGTAATTATTGGAGGTGGAGCAGCAGGATATTTTACGGCGATTAATGCCAAAGAAAGTAATCCTGATTTAGAGGTTACTATTCTTGAAAAAGGAAAAGATGTCTTACAGAAGGTAAAGATATCTGGAGGAGGAAGATGCAATGTTACACATGCGTGCTTTGAACCAAAGGAATTGGTAAAATTTTATCCAAGAGGAGAAAAAGAATTATTAGGTCCTTTTCATCAATTTATGACAGGCGATACGTTTGAGTGGTTTGATGATCGCGGGGTGCCGTTAAAAATTGAAGGTGATAACCGTGTTTTTCCAGAGGCAAATACAAGTCAGGCGATTATAAATTGTTTTCAGAAATCAGTAGACACTTTAGGTATTAAAGTATTAACAAATCACGGAGTAAATACGGTAACAAAGCAAGATGATACTTGGAGTATTCATACAAAAGAGCAAGTCTTTGAAGCAGACCAATTGGTAATTGCTGCAGGAAGTTCTAAAAAAGTATGGGAATTGTGCGAAACTTTAGACCATGCAGTTGTAGCTCCAGTACCTTCTTTATTTACCTTCAATATTAACGATAAGAGATTGGTAGATTTATTAGGAACCTCTGTGCCAAATGCAACGGTAACTATTTCTGGAACAAAATTAGAAGCATCTGGTCCGCTGTTAATTACACATTGGGGTATGAGTGGCCCGGCAATATTGAAATTATCTGCTTTTGGTGCAAGAATTTTGGCAGACAAACACTATCAATACAATGTAGAAGTTAATTGGTTGTCTAGACCTACAGACAAAGTTTTAAATGTTTTACTGAATTTAAAAAAGAAAGAACCTCGTAAAACAGTTATTTTAAAATCTCCTTTTACAGAAGTTTCTAGAAGATTGTGGGAGCGTTTTGTTTTATTCTCTGATATTTCTAAAACGCAAAATTGGGCAGATTTAAATAATGCTCAATTAGAAAAATTAGCAAATCAGCTTACAAAAGGAATCTACAATGCAAACGGTAGAACTACTTTTAAAGAAGAATTTGTAACCGCTGGTGGTGTAGATTTAAAAGAAATTAATTTTAAACGTTTTGAAAGTAGAAAACACAACAACCTTTTCTTTGTGGGTGAAGTTTTAAATATAGACGCCGTAACGGGTGGCTTTAACTTTCAAAATGCTTGGACAGGTGGTTTTATCTGTGCAAAGGCATTGGCAGAAGAAGTGTAGGTTTTCATTCTTAGGGAAACCTAAAACCGAAATACTAGTAATTAAAAACCAACAAATGGCCCTAACAGAATCCAACGAATTTAAAACAGGTACAATCGCACCAGATTTTACCTTAATAAACACGGTAAATAATACCTTTCTCTCTTTAGCGCAGGCAAAAGGAGAAAAAGGAACTGTAATTATGTTTATTTGTAATCATTGTCCGTTTGTAATTCATGTAAATACAGCATTGGTGCAAATGGCGAATGAATATCAAGCAAAAGGTATACAATTTATAGCGGTGAGTAGCAATGAAATTGAGAACTACCCAGAAGACCGACCGGAATTGATGCAGCAGGTTGCAAAAGAGTTAAACTATCCTTTTCCATATTTATATGATGAAAGTCAAGAGGTTGCAAAAGCATACGATGCAGCTTGCACGCCAGATTTTTATGTTTTTGATGCCCATTTAAAATCGGTGTATCATGGACAATTAGATGATGCTAGACCTGGAAATGGAAAACCTGTATCAGGACAAGATATTCGAAATGTGATGGATAATTTGCTCGAAAATAAAGAGGTTTTAGAAAACCAGAAACCGAGTGTTGGCTGCGGTATTAAGTGGAGACAATAAGGTTTTTCAGTACTGTTATTTATTTTAAACACTTCATTTAATAATAAAAAGAAAGTCCGCTAAAACGTGTGCTTCTTATGTAGTTGATTCGCTTTTTGTACGCTTCTCAAATTTTATTTTTCTTATTCCGTGGCTCGTATCCCATTGATGCACTTCTACAAAACCAAATTTTTCATATAATTTTGTAGCTGGTCCATTTTCAAGGCCTGTTTCAACTACAAATAAATTCGATTGAAAGGTTTCGAAAACAAATATTAGTAACTTTCCTGCAATACCTTGTCTAAAAAAATCTGGGTGTACTACTAAACTTCTTATAAGTATGCGGTTGTTGTTGGTGTCAATTTCAACAACTGCAGCAAGCACCTTTTTTATTGAATATCCGTAAAATTCAGTATTACTTTCTGTATAATTTTCTAGCGTTCTTTTTAATGGAGGGAAATTTGTAGCATTTAATATCTTAGCTTCTACTTTATAGGATGCTTGAAAAATAAGGTGCATTTTTTTAGCTATTTTTAAGTCGCTATTTTTTAGTTTTTCAATCATTCTTAGTATTTTATTTTAACAGTGCTATTCTTCCTCTTATTTATCTCGATATTTTCCTCTTGGGCCATCACCTTCCGTTAGTACAATTGTAGAATGCAATAGTTTTGCAGCTTGTCTAGAAGCTACTACTTTAGACGCACTTCGTGTTATCATTTCAGCTTCAAAAGAGTTTAAGATATTTTTTTTGATGTTGATTGTTCTCCAATTATTTCCTGAGTTACATTTTTTTGTAATCATTCTGGCTAATGACAGTGCATCCAGCAATGCTTGGTTTGCGCCTTGCCCTTTAAACGGACTCATAGGATGCGCGGCATCTCCAATAAGGGTAACATTCGTTGCTTTTTCTAAGAATATTGGTGTAAGTAGTGCGCGGTCATACACCGGGTATCCAGAAACTTGTGCTTCTGGGGTAGCTTTTAAAATTTGGGGAATAGGATTGTGCCATTGTGCCCTGCGGCAGGCTTCTTCTTTTAATGCTTTTGATCCCCTTGCACTTAGCGTTTTTGCTTCTTTTTCTGGCATAGGGAAACTAAGTTGCCACATTACCGCATCTTTGCTATATGGCATCATATAAATACGTTCATTACCATTAGCGGTTTGGAATACTGTTGCTGAATCTAGCAAAGAGGACTCAATGTTTTTTAACTTTTCTAATGCGCAAATACCTAAAATAACAATACAATCTAAATATTTTAGTGGAGCAATAGTGTTGCCAATCACTTGTTTTCTTACAGTGCTTCGAATACCATCCGCACCAACCACGAGATTTGTGGTTATATTTTTTATTTCTCCTTTTACTTGAAATTTTAGTGCAACATTACCATTTTTAGCTTCTTTTAAATCTAATAACTGATGTCCCCATTTTATAACTTTTTCCGTACCTAGTTGTTTTAACAAAGCTAGGCGCAAAGATTGTCTCGCAATGTGTATATTTTTTCGTTTTGGTACTTCTTTTGAATCAGATCTTCCCCATTTTCTAACGCCCCATTCCCCAATTATTTTTCCATTTGTTGTGTGCACCACATGGCGGGTTGAGGTTATTCCGGCGTCTAAAGAGTAAATACCTAATCCTTGGATAGCCTTACTTGCTTGTTGTAAAGTAAGACCGTAACCCTGAGACCTCGCATTAAAATTAGCATCTCGTTCATACAAGGTAAAAGGTATTCCGCGGTGCAGACACGCTACAGCTAAAGCAACGCCTCCAATTCCACCTCCAATAATAGCAACATGTGGGTATTTTTCTTCTGTTACTAACGGAAAGTTAGCTGCTGTAATGATACCAGATCCTTTGCAATTTAAGCAAGTATCTAGTTGTCCTTTCGGGCGCTCCGGAGGTGTTTTTTTAGGGTTTAATTTTTCAAATTGTGCTATGGTTATTTTATATTGCTCTTGTACTTTTTTAGAAAGACGCTTCGTTCTTTTTCCAGTACCGTTGCATTTCTTACAGATATTCCAATGCTCTTTTTTGTTTTCCAATTACTTTATTTTTTAACAGCAATCATCATATGCGGACTAAAAGGTAACAAATACTCATCATTCTGCGTAAGGTTTTGCAACGCTTTTAATGTCTTTGATTTTTTCTTATCAATCATATTTGCAAAGTATTCGTTGTCTAACCAAATCATTCCTTCTACTGCAAAAAGGTTTATAAAGTTGAGACCTTGTTCTGAAAACTCTAACTTTAAATCTTGTGGTTTGTGGTAAAAAGCATCTGCCAATAAAAAAGGAAAATCTTTTGGTACGTTATGAATTCCGGTAGTTAGTTCCTCCTTACACATGTCAAAGAATGTGTTTGCGTGAATCATACCATTCATTAAACCAACAACTGTAGAAGCTGTTGCATTAATTGCGAAACCTAAAATAATTCCTCCTTTTTTAAGGACTCTTTTTGCTTCTATAATTGCAGCAACTCTATCTTCTCTTTTTTGCAAATGATATAAAGGTCCGTGTAAAATTACTAAGTCTGCAGTATTGTCTTTATAGGGTAAGTTTTGAGCTTCGCCTATGTTAACAGTAAAAGGGTTTTGAAGTTTTTTTGCTCTTTTTTCAGCAAGTTTTATATGCTTTAAAACAGGTTCTATCAAATGAACTGTATGTCCTTTTTTAGCTAACCATTCAGAATACTTTCCGGTACCACCACCAATATCAATAATTGTCCTATTTGATTTGGAAATATGTTGTGCTATCAAATCTTTAATACGTTCAAACTCAAAAATACCCATTCCTTTTTCTAAGCGGGTTTCTTCAGATGCTTTGTTGTAAAAGTCTTCTAATTCTTTGCTAATTAATTTTTTATTTTTCACTTTAAATATTTAAAATATAAAAGTAATTAAATTATCGTGAAATAGATTCCTGCTTTGTTAAGAATGATGAGATTTAGCTTAGATAGCTCTTTCTAAAGCAATGTAATGTGTAGTATTTTTATGAGATAGTGGAAACACGTTTATTTCGCACTTATAAGGAGTTTTGTCTTGTTTGTAGTTTAAGACAATTTCTTTAAAAGGCTCATTTGCTAATATTTTATTTCGAATTCTTTTTCTAGTTACTGCACATGTATTCTTGCCTTGCAGAAAAGACGGTGTTTTTTTTAAGGCGAAGGTTTTTGTGTAGCCTGTCATTTTCTTAAACCCATCATTTACCCATAAGATTTCTTGTTTCTCATTGGTAAGAACAATTGTTTCAAAGTCTACACCCTTAAAAATTTCATCAAGATTATCATTCCACTGAAATTTTTTGCTAAATTCTTTTATAAAATTGATATCCCTCTTTCTATTCAATTTATTTATTTCTGTAATAAAAGAATTAATGTAGAAATCGAAACTAATTATAGGAGCTTGAATCTCGTTTGAAGGCACTATTAGCTCTTTTGTAGTGCTATAATCTTGCTCATCTTGAGATGATACAAAAAAATCTAAACACATCATGTTTGCTAAATTATTTTTCATAAACCACTATACTAATTAAACTATTTTGCTAATTTATAAAAAATGTTTAAAGGAACTGCTAAAAAAATCAACAAAAGTATTTTTTTCTTGTACTTAGCTAATTAATTACTTCTGTATTAATGGGGTAGGCTCATTCGATCACTCTGTTATAAAAATCAACATCTAAAGTACTATGTACATTGAGTATGTAATTAGTAAACATAATGGGAGCTTTTTTAAGACTTTGAAAACAGAATAGATTTATGAAAATAAACTGATATCAAAATAAAAGAGGTAGAGAGATGTATTTGAGTTTATTAAAATTTGGTACAATAAAAAAAGAAGAAATTCAGCTTTGTAATACAAGACAATTGAAGAATTTTGGAAGCAGAAAAAAATTAAAAAAAAAATTTCTGAACTAATACTGCAGGTTTTGTTTGCATATCTAATATTCAATTCAAAAATAGCATTAAACTTTTCTATATATAGCGCAACTTTATAGGTTATTGTAGTATTCCTTAGGTGTTGTTTTTTTTAATTTTTTGAAGGTTCTATAAAATGATTGTGATGAATTAAAACCACATTTCGAACTCAAAGATTCTATAGTGTGCTTGTATGTAGTCAAATAAAAATGAACTTTTTCGCTCAAAATTTAAGAGAGGTTTCTGCTAATTTAGTTAAAAATTTTGATACTGTTTTTTTCTAGCTTTCAAAGTGCTATTTTTTGTCATTTTTCGTT
>Ga0209533_1000634_pt1 | contig 33117 bp, 32 predicted proteins | sample COG_04_FD_184748 | JGI IMG/M metagenome (GOLD analysis project Ga0209533, IMG submission 184748) | Pelagic Microbial community sample from North Sea - COGITO 998_met_04 (SPAdes) (version 2) | ecosystem: Environmental > Aquatic > Marine > Neritic zone/Coastal water | place: Helgoland, sampling...
GGGCAGATTCCCAAGCATTACTCACCCGTCCGCCGCTCTACTCACACCGAAGTGTTTTCGCGCTCGACTTGCATGTGTTAGGCCTGCCGCCAGCGTTCAATCTGAGCCATGATCAAACTCTTCAGTTCAATCTTTTAACCTCGCCAATTAAGGAGAGGGAATAGTTACGCTAAAACCAGCTTTACTATTCAAAATCTCGGCTCATAAACATTAAACTTAACATATTCATAAATGAATCGATGAGTCACTTGCTTATGATATTTAAATATCTCTATCAATTTGCAAGTGCCCACACGCATTGCTTGATTACTTTTTTAAAGAACATTCGCTCATCTGAGCGGGGTGCGTATTCTATAGATAGCCGCCCCATTGTCAACAGTAAAAAGCGAAATAATTTAATTATTTTCTTACGAGGTTTTCGGTGGAAATTTTCCGCCTCAACCTCTCTGTTGGGAGCGCGCATTCTACAGACAGGCGCGCGACTGTCAACAATAATTTGTGATTATTTTGATTTATTTTACGGTTGGCTATTTTTTAGGCATTAAAGCTCAAAAAGATGGTATTTTTTCTTGCCTATTTTCACTAAAAAGAATCGTCCATATAATGCATTGTCTGCACTAAATAGCTGTTCGGCGCTCATATTATCTTCACTGCCCTTGGCAATTCCATTAATAAAGACAGAATTTCGGCCCAATGCATCCTTTACTTCACGCCCAGCTTTTACAATTCCGGCCTCAGTAAATAGTTGCGTTAATGGTGTTTGGGATAATTTTTCTCTATCTAAAGTAGAAGAAGGGAGACCATCCTGGCACAGTTGCTCTAAATCATTTTCAGATAACTCAGCTGAATTTCCGCTAAATAAGGCATCGGTAATTCTTAAAGCAGCATCTAATCCTGATTGACCATGGACTAATTCCGTGACTTCTTGTGCCAATATTTTTTGTGCCTGAGGTCGCCCTTCAGCTTTTCCATCTTCAGATTCTATTTCTTCTATTCTATTTATGGATAAAAAGGTGAAGTATTTTAAGAATTTATAAGCATCAGCATCCGCTACATTTAACCAGAACTGATAAAAACTATAGGGTGAGGTTTTTTTCGGATCTAACCAAACGGCTCCAGCCTCTGTTTTACCAAACTTTGTACCATCAGATTTTGTAATTAATGGCACTGTGAGACCAAAACATTGAGCCTGATTTTGGCGACGGGATAAATCGATGCCACCGACAATATTACCCCACTGATCACTACCGCCAATCTGCAGTGTGCAGCTATGTCGACTATTCAATTCGGCAAAATCCAAACCTTGCAATAAAGAATAGGCGAACTCGGTAAAGGAAATACCTGAGCCTTCACGATCAATTCGTTGCTTTACTGACTCTTTGGCAATCATATTGTTCACTGAAAAGTGCTTGCCTACATCACGTAAGAAATCGAGCGCAGTTAAATTTGCCGTCCAATCAAGGTTATTGACCACAATGGCTGAATTATCACCGCAATCAAAATCAATGAACTGACTGACCTGAGATTTAATCCTGTCCGCCCAGCCGGCAATGACTTCTGGAGAATTTAATTTGCGCTCGTCAGCCTTAAAGCTTGGATCACCAATCATGCCTGTGGCACCACCAACCAATGCAATAGGCCTATGCCCGGCTTGCTGTAGGCGCTTCAACACCAGTAACGGCACCAAGTGACCTAGGTGTAAGCTGTCTGCTGTGGGATCAAACCCGCAGTAGACTGTTCGCGACTGCTGTAAGTGTGCCTCTAACTCCTGATCACCAGAAATTTGTGCGATTAGATCGCGGGCCTGTAATGCTTCTAAGGGTTGTTGGTTTTTTTCGTTCATGAATCTTTATTCTAATCTGGTAGTTATAACGTGCGATCACTGTACAGATTGAGCGCCCAATTTCAACAGTTTATGTTATTCGTTTGAGTTTAGGTAGTTAAGGTATACATGCATTTTATTGTACCTCATGATTTATTCGGGCTAGAATCCTCGATCGTTCTTTCGTTGAGTTAATTAACATGCGCAGTTGGCAACAACAATATAGGCTAATACGCCCGTTGATCATCAGGTTGATGTCAAAGCGCTATCTTATGCTTATTGCACTCTGCACTTTTATAGTTGCCATCGCATGCGACCCAAGACCTGAGAGCTTTTCCAGTGAAAAGGCCATACTTGAAACCTTAGATATTAAAAATCAAATTGGTACTGATGCCTCTAGCGAAAAGCCTGCCATTGATCTCATTTGGAAATCACAAACAGTCTCTTCAGGAGATAATTTATCTAGGCTTGCTCAGCGCGCCGGCATAAGTGCCCAAGAAGTTTATCTCATCTCTCGATCTGAACAGGGCAAATCTTTACGTAATCTTTTCCCGGGTGAAATCATTCGCTTTGCCATTAATAGTACAGATGGTGACCTGATTGAAATGCAGTATGAAAAGTCCCCCCTTGAGATCTATCTATTTACTGCACAGGAAAAACGGTTTCTATCTAAAAAGGTTATTCGACAACCTGAAATCATTACCAGCTACAGAAAGGGGAAAATTGATCAGTCGCTTTACTTGGCAGGTAAAAAGGCTCAACTCCCTGATAAAACCGTGATGGAACTTGCTAACATCTTTGGCTGGGATATCGACTTTGTATTTGATATCAGAGCCGGTGATTCCTTTGCGCTACTGTTTGAAGAGCAATATATTGATGGGCAGCACTTAGGCACAGGAAATATTTTGGCGGCGTCCTTCACTAATCGCAACAAGACCTATAATGCGGTGCGCTACAAAAATAGTAACGGGCAAACCAGCTACTACACCCCTGAGGGCTTAAGTATGCGCAAGGCCTTTCTTCGCACTCCCTTGGATATTTTTCGCATAAGCTCTGGCTTTAATTTGCGTCGCAAGCACCCTATTCATAAAAAAATTAAAGCCCATCGCGGCGTTGATTATGCTGCGCCAACAGGAACGCCGGTTTATGCCAGTGGCGATGGTCGCGTTCTAGAGGCAGGCTATAGCAGAGCCAACGGTAACTACATTTTTATCCAGCATGGGCAAACTTACACCACAAAATACTTGCACCTAAGCCGTAAAAGCGTTCGAACAGGCCAAACCGTGAAACAGCGACAGGTCATTGGCAAGGTTGGCGCAACCGGCTATGCCACAGGCCCTCATTTACATTATGAGTTTCTAGTAAACGGCGTACACCGAAACCCAAGAACGGTATCTCTTCCAAAAGCCAATCCAATTCCAGATTCCGAAAAGGAGCGATTTTCTGAGACAGTGACCGTCCTTTTTGATCAATTAGCTGAAAATCAGCAAGCAGATAAACTGGCTATGCAATCTATGGATACCGAATGACTACTGATAATATTTTCATCGGCCTAATGTCTGGCACCAGCGTTGATGCTGTGGATGCCGTTGCGGTTGAAATAACTAATCATGAGTACAAAATAATAAGTACCCACAGTGAACAGATCCCCGCTGACTTAAGAGCGCAGATATTAGGCCTGTGCGATCCGCAAAAAGAGTCTATTCAACTGCTGGCAGAAACCGATCATCATCTGGGTAAACTATATGCTAAGGCAACACATCAGCTATTGGAAAAAGCTAAGCTAAAGGCGGCAGATATCAGAGCTATTGGCTGTCATGGGCAAACGATTCGTCACAGCCCCCCTAGCGCTGGACAAATACCTTTTAGCCTGCAAATTGGCGATGCCAATATAGTGGCTACTGATACCAATATTACTGTAGTTGCTGATTTCAGGCGCAAAGATATAGCCTTAGGTGGGCAGGGCGCACCATTAGCCCCTGGCTTTCATCAATTCGCCTTTGCTAACCCTGAAATTAATCGCGCCATTGTCAACATTGGCGGCATCAGCAACATCAGCCTGCTAGAGGCTAGTGGTTCCTGCTTGGGATTTGATACAGGCCCGGGCAATGTATTAATGGATCTATGGAGTCAAATCCACCTGGGTACCCATTATGATCACAATGGAAGCTGGGCAGCACAGGGAACCCTAGTACCCTCATTATTAGAACAGATGAAAGCTGATAGTTTTTTTGCTTTACCTGCGCCGAAGAGCACAGGCAGAGAATTATTTAATATTAATTGGTTAAATAATCAGCTCGCTGATTTCTCAGAGGCGGCGCCCCAAGACATTCAGGCTACCCTGCTAAGCCTCACTGCTGAATCCATTAGCGAATCCATTTTGGGCTTACCGCAATCGATTGATGAGGTATTCATTTGCGGCGGCGGCGCTTTTAACGGTTCTTTAATGGATTCGCTGACCGCAAAGCTTACTCAGGTTGCCACTACTGACGCATTGGGCATATCGCCCAGCTGGGTTGAGTGCTGTGCTTTTGCTTGGTTGGCGAAACAGCGAATGGCATCTATGGCCGGTAACCTAACCTCGGTTACCGGAGCCACTCGACACGCCGTGCTTGGCGCAGTTTACTTACCAGACTAAATTAAATAGTAAAAGAGGCACCACAACCACAGGTGGTGGTGGCATTTGGATTGGTGATAATAAACTTCGAGCCCATTAGACTCTCTTCGTAGTCCACCGTCGATCCGGCTAGATACTGATAACTTAGGGAATCGATTAAAACCGTGACACCATCTTTTAAAACCGGTGTGTCATCCTCAGCCATACTGTCTTCAAAAGAAAACCCGTACTGAAAACCAGAACACCCACCCCCTGTCACATAAACCCGAAGCATAAGCTCTGGATTTGATTCTTCATCTCTTAAACTCTGCACCTTGGCAACAGCGCCTGCCGTTACCTGAAGTACCGAGGGGGTAAATGTTTCAATTACTGACATACTTTAAGCCTAACTTTAAATTGGTCGGACAATGACTATGGCCATTGCTTATCGAGGGTTTGCTGACTATTACTACGAATATCTTTAATTTTTGCGTCTTCTTTAGCTGCCTGCGGCGCAATCTCTTTGGGCGCTGCTACCTGCTGGCAAATACAGGAGCCAATCAACTGTGCACCGGGTCGCATTTCCATATTGGTATAATGTACATTGCCGTTTACTTTACAGCTAGCTTCTAGGACCAAGTGATCTAAGGCGTAAATATTGCCCTCAACCGCACCATTAACTTCGATAATGGCTGATTTAATATCGCCCTTAACCACTCCGCCACGCAGTATACGAACGCGCGCATCTTTTTGCTCTGATAAAACATTGCCTACCACTGTGCCCAAAATTTCAAGGGTGCCGCTAAAAGCAATATCACCCGTCAGCTCTGTGCCCTCAGAAATCAACGTAGTCGTATCATTTGAGATGGTGGCTAGTCCTGCATTAATTCTCTTAAACAAAGTTTCCTACTCCTCTACTATCCATGGTAGTTTTTTATCAAACTGAGGTTTTTCTGTCCAAGGGTATCGCAGTGTCACTCTTATCTGCTGCGGAGAAAAACCTTCGGGCAATGTCATAATGCCTCGATTGATTGAAAAGTACTTCATCTTTAATTGTATAGGCAAATCATCAACTTCTGCATCTATTTCGTCCAATGACAGCGTAATTGGCACATCATCTTGGTCACCTATGACCCAGATGTTGGCATTTACTCGCAGATTTTTAGCCTCATGATTTTTTTGTTGCGCTACCCAATCGTATTGAAACTGTCGATCTCCTACCTCCTCAATATGTATGTCACCCACCTTGAGGCCGGTTGTCTTAGCATTATCCTGAAGCATTTCTCGATAGAGTTTTAGCTCCTGCTCTCGACCATAAATCTGTCTTTGCATGTCTAGCATTTGCTGACGAGTCTGCTCAAGCGCCGCCGCATCCACTTGAGCGGTTAACTGAAGGGTTGCCAGTGCAGTCTGTTTGAGAGCCAAACCCTGAGACAGCTCATCGATACCTGTCTCAAGCTCGGCTATGTAGGCCTGATTGTCAGAATAGGTTTTATTGCCATAAAAAAATCCCGCCAGTGCTACCGCATACAAAATCACAGCCACAGTAAGCACCAGCCAAACAATCTGGCTGGTTCTGTAATGTATTATCAGCGGAGAACGCTGGGGCATTAGGGCATCAGCGCAGGCATGGTTAAGCCCGCATCTTCATCCAAACCAAACATAATGTTCATACACTGCAGCGCCTGACCCGAGGCTCCCTTGGTTAGGTTGTCTTCCACCACCAAGATCACAACTTTCTTACCATTTCCAGGTCTGTGAATGGCGATTCGGCATTGGTTAGAACCACGTACTGTTCTAGTTTCAGGGTAACTATTAGGCTCAAGCACATCAACAAAGGGCTCATTGGCGTAATGTGCCTCAAACAAGCTCTGTACATCGGTGTCCTGCTGCTTAAGATCAACATATAAGGTGGTATGAATACCTCTGATAATCGGTAATAAATGTGGCACAAAGGTTAAGCCCACAGGTTCACCGGCCATATCGGCAAGACCCTGTTCAATTTCAGGTTGATGTCTGTGGCCAGAGGCGCCATAGGCTTTAAAGTTGTCGCCTGCTTCAGACAATAAGGTAGCTACATTAGCCTGCTTACCCGCACCACTCACCCCTGAGGCTGAATTAGCAATGATATCGGAAACATCAATAGCACCAGCCTCTAGCAGAGGTTTTAATCCCAACTGCACACTGGTTGGATAACAGCCGGCGCAGGCTACTAAGTTGGCATCAGCAATTTCATCACGATTAAATTCAGGAAGACCATAAACCGCTTGAGACACCAGCTGCGGTGCCGCATGTTTCTGGGCATACCATTTTTCCCAGATATCGATATCCCTAATTCTAAAGTCTGCGGATAGGTCGACAACGCGAATACCCGCTGCGAGAATCTCAGGCACTAAGTTTTGCGCTACACCATGAGGGGTTGCAAAAAACACCACATCACAGTCTTTTAAGTTAGCAACCGTTGGCTCCGTAAAGGGCATATCAACAATGCCTCTAAGGTTAGGAAACAAGGCAGACACGGGCTTGCCCTTCTCTGACCTTGAAGTGATCGCCACTAATTCTGTGCTTGGATGGCCCGCTAGTAGACGCAACAATTCTACGCCTGTGTAGCCTGTTCCCCCTACAATTCCGACTTTAATCACCACAACCTCGCTTTTTTAAATTTCCAGTTTAATCCTAGATCCCTATAATAGCAGTAAACACTGTTAATCAAATAATAATAGCGTTGATTAAATAGTAATTTTTAACAAGCCAGTGGAGGCTTAGATGTATCAATGGGTTTTAGCATTTCATTTAATGGCAGTAATCTGTTGGTTTGCTGCGCTTTTCTATTTGCCAAGACTTTTTGTATATCATGCCATGGCCGAGGATCAACCAAGCATTGAGCGCTTTAAGTTAATGGAGCGCAAACTGTACCGCGGTATTGCCAACCCCTCCATGATAGCGACAGTTGGCTTGGGACTATGGCTGGTAGCCATGGCGCCTCAGGCTTACTTAAGCCAAGGCTGGTTTCATGTTAAGGCGCTTTTGGTTATTTTGCTGATTGGCTACCATCATATGTGTTTGGCACATATGAAAAAACTTGCCACCGATAGCAGCGAGAAAACCCATGTGTATTTTCGCTTCTTTAATGAGGTACCGGTTATTTTTATGGTTGCCATAGTGATTTTGGTGATTGTTAAACCCTTTTAATAATAGCCCTTAATCTATAATGCTTCAGACCCCGTACTGCAAAGGCTTGCCTGAATTAGTACATAGAACAAACATACATTAGGAATTCTCATGACTCAGAAAAACTCACGCTCTCACGACCTCTTTGAAGCCGCTCAAAAACGTATACCTGGTGGTGTTAACTCTCCGGTTCGAGCCTTTCGCGCCGTGGGTGGGACGCCGGTATTTTTTGAGCGCGCCAATGGCGCCTATATGTTCGATGCAGATAGTAAACGATATGTGGACTATGTGCTTTCATGGGGCCCTATGCTTCTCGGTCACAGTCACCCAGAGGTGGTTGAGGCTATTAAGAATCAGCTGGATAAGGCGACATCTTTTGGCACCCCTACCGAACTAGAAATCCAGCTTGCTGAAAAGATATGCTCTATTGTACCCGGCATGGAAATGGTACGAATGGTCAACTCTGGTACTGAGGCTACGATGAGTGCTATTCGATTGGCAAGGGGCTACACAGCGCGAGATAAAATTGTAAAGTTTGAAGGCTGTTATCACGGTCACTCAGATTCACTTTTGGTAAAAGCCGGATCTGGCGCTTTAACTATGGGCGTTCCAAGCTCGCCTGGCGTACCCGACGGTTTGGCCGATCACACCATTACGCTGACTTACAATAATATGGAAGAGGTTAAGCAGGTATTTTCAGAAATCGGTGATCAAATAGCCTGTATTATTTTTGAGCCGGTTGTCGGCAATATGAATTGCGTTCCTCCTGTTGAGGGTTTTCTTGAATGCCTACGCGAATGCTGTACAAACAGCGGCGCGCTTTTAATCGCCGATGAGGTAATGACCGGATTTAGAATTAGCCAAACTGGTGCAGTAGGTCATTATAATTTGGACGCCGATTTAATTTGTCTAGGCAAAGTCATTGGCGGCGGTATGCCAGTAGGTGCTTTTGGCGGCAAGCGCGAAATTATGGAATATATTGCTCCCCTAGGGCCGGTTTATCAGGCCGGTACATTGTCGGGTAATCCCGTGGCTATGGCTGCCGGCTTAAAAACCCTTGAGCTAGTTTCTGCTGAGGGCTTTTTAGATCCAGTGATTGAGCGTACTGACAGACTAGTCAAAGGCTTAGTGGAGAGAGCCACCCAAGCGGGAATCCCCATGACCAGTAACCATGTGGGCACCATGTGGGGCTTTTTCTTTAGTGAAGAAGAGAAGATTACTCATTATCAGCAAGTGATGGAATGCGATACTGAACGATTCGCCAAGTTTTTCCATCATATGCTAGACGAGGGTGTGTACTTGGCACCAGCTTCTTATGAAGCAAGCTTTATGTCAGCCGCACACACTGATAAGGATATCCAGTTTACTCTAGATGCTGCAGAAAGATCTTTCAAAAAACTGTAGTTAGGCAGAAATAACAAACAGGCCAACAATAAACAGTAGTCCAGCAGTCCAGACAAGTGATCTTAGAGTTGCCCAGTCCGTTAAGTAGCAAATCGAGTAGAGAACTCGAGAGACTATAAAGCCAATGGCTAACTGATCAATTAACATCTGTTCAGCGCCGGCAAGATGAGCTACAAGTACGGCGGCAACAAAAGCTGGTAATATTTCAAAACTGTTCTGTTCCGCCCAATGAGCGCGCTGACTTAAGCCCTCAAGTTTGGGCTGCATTGCTCTGGGAGCTCTGTTGCTATATTTACCGCTAACAGCTAACGGGCTTTTTTTAAGCGCTGCCATTAACCAGGGTAAGGCAATCGCAGCTAATATTGTCCAAAATGCTATCGTCATAGGTTCCTCCAGATCTATTTTTGCGTATGATACGCAATCAGAAAGTAGTTTAGACCAAAATAGCCAACACTAACGGAGTGTTTATGAGCTTAAAAACAAGCCGAGGGCCGTTCCCTTACACGCGCATGCGTCGCAATCGAAGCGAGGAATTTTCTCGCCGCTTGAACAGCGAAACTCAGTTGCATGTTAATGATCTCATTCTGCCCCTCTTTGTGGTTGAGGGAAGCAATGAATCTCAGGCTGTGGAATCCATGCCCGGCGTTAATCGGCTCTCAATCGATTTATTGGTCAAAGAAGCTCAGATAGTTTACGACCTAGGAATTCCCGCAGTAGCATTGTTTCCAGTGGTGGGTGATAGCCAAAAATCACTGCTGGCTGAAGAGGCCTACAATCCCGAAGGTCTTGCTCAAAGAGCGGTTAAAACCATCAAAGCTCAGGTGCCTGATCTGGGAGTAATTACTGATGTGGCTTTAGATCCGTTCACCACCCACGGCCAAGACGGTATTATTGATGAAGATAGCGGCTATGTTTTAAACGATGTCAGCGTAGAGGTTATGGTCAAACAGGCCATATCCCATGCCCAGGCGGGTGCAGATATTGTTGCTCCATCCGACATGATGGATGGCAGAATTGGCGCTATTCGTGAGGCCCTTGAAGATGAAGGCTTTATTAACACTCAAATTATGGCTTATTCAGCAAAATATGCGTCTAGTTTTTATGGCCCCTTCCGCGATGCAGTTGGCTCAGCCTCAAATCTTGCTGGCGGCAATAAGCAAACCTATCAAATGAATCCGGCGAATAGCGATGAAGCGATCCATGAATGTGCTCTCGATCTCGATGAAGGCGCTGATATGATTATGGTTAAACCCGGCATGCCTTATTTAGATGTTGTACGCCGAGTAAAAGACGAACTAAAGGCACCGACTTTTGCCTATCAGGTGAGTGGCGAGTACGCCATGATCTGCGCCGCAGTAGAAAAGGGCTGGCTAGAAAGCGATCAGGTTGTTATGGAATCATTGCTAGCATTCAAACGAGCGGGGGCAGATGGTATTTTGACGTACTTCGCGAAACAAGCCGCTCAATGCTTAAGGGGTCAATAAGTTGCGTCTTGATAAATATATTAGTAATGCCACCGACCTATCCCGAACTGATGTTAAAAAACTCATAAAATCGGGCTTGGTCAGTATTGATGATGAGACTGCAAAAAGCGGCTCACAAAAAGTCACCGATGACCAAAAAGTTGCCATTGAAGGTTCAACTATTCAGCTAATGACCACCCGCTATTTTATGATGAATAAACCAGCGGGTGTTGTCTCTGCCACCAAAGATCATACTAACCCAACCGCTTTGGATCTGATTTATGAGCATCGTAATGATCAGCTACAAATTGCGGGAAGACTGGATATAGATACTACCGGCTTACTATTGATTACCGACGATGGGCAATGGAATCATATTGTGACCTCGCCCAGAACAGACTGTAAAAAAATCTATGCCGTGGAACTTGAGAATGCGGTAAGCGAGGATTACCACAAAAAGCTCGAAGCAGGCATTGCTCTTGAGGGCGAAAGCCGTCGCTGTTTGCCGGCAACCATGCAAGTGATCGATGATCATCATATTCAGCTGAGTATTAGTGAGGGTAAATATCATCAGGTAAAACGCATGATTACCTCATTGGGCAATGAAGTGGTCAGCCTACATCGCTTGCAGATTGGCGGTATTGCACTGGATCCCGAATTAGAGCCCGGCGACTACAGGCCTCTGACCGAAGAAGAGATTGCATCCATCCAATGAGCAGAGTATCTGATAAATCTATTTGCCTTTTGCTGCAGCAATTTATGGACTGCACCGGGCACTGGTTAATTGTTGCGGATGAAAATTGGCAGGCCAGTGACTGGCTCGCCGCCGGCAATCATGATCAGAGAACTTCCACCGCCATAAGCAATCGTCTTGAAATCGCGCGCGGCGCAAAGGCCGCTGGTATTGATTGCCAATTTAACGATTTTGATTTCTCAGCCTACTCAGACAATAGTTTTGATGGCGTACTCTTTAGAGTCTCAAAAGAACGCGCGAGTTCGCATCATGTGATTAACCAATCATTAAAACTGCTCAAGCCCAATGGCAAGCTAGTCATGAGTGGCGAAAAAAATGAAGGCGTTAAAAGCTATGTTAAGCAGGCAGGAAAACTATTTGGCAACCCAGTTAATTCAGAAAAGCATGGCAGGGCCTATATTGCATCTATTGAATTACACCGCAATGAAACAGCGCCACTGAATGACAAAAATTATGCCGCACTTAGACCGATTCAGTTGGCGGACAACCTTAGTCTAGCGTCAAAACCCGGTATTTTCGGCTGGGACAAAATTGATCGCGGCAGTGCTTTTTTAATTGACCATTTACCCGCGTTTTTAATGGACTACAAAAATGCACCCCAGACTTTACTCGACTTGGGCTGTGGTTATGGCTATATCGCATTCAGTGCTAGTGAATTTGGCTTTAATCGCATCATGGCAACCGATAACAATGCCGCTGCCTTATTAGCCGTACAGGAAAATTTAAAAGCCCTAAGCCATATTGAATGGGATGTGCTAGCCACAGATGCCGGCACCGACATCACAGAGACCTTTGATACTATTCTCTGCAACCCACCCTTTCACAGTGGCTTTGCAGTAGATGATCAACTAGCGATTAAATTTCTGAGTCAAACCAAACGTTTGCTCAACCGATCTGGGCGGGCACTGTTTGTGGTTAACACCTTTATACCTTTAGAACACAAAGCCAAACCTTACTTTACGCAGATTGATGTCATAGCCAATAATGGTTCTTTTAAGCTCATCAGCCTGAAGCACTAATTGGTTTACCAGCTTAGCCTTATCCCGAGCTTGGTCACCTTATCACCTAGCTGGTCGGTAATACCTAGACTAATACCCAAATTATCATTAAACGCATAACTGGCATCCGCCTCAACGATCAACCACTGCTGCTCCATCAAATTTAGTCTGCCTGCACCCACCTTAGCCTTTAACTTGCCTGACCTCCCTGCCAAACCAAGCATCGCCATATCGCCTGAATAACCCATGCAAGCATACCAACAGATATCATACTGACTAAACCCCGCCTCAGCATAAATTATCCAATACTGATAACCGAGGGTGTAAAAAGAATACAGACTACTAATGGGTTTTTTAGCAGTTTTTTGCTGGTTGCGCATCAGGTTTGCTCGAGCAAAAAAATTACCTACTGTGTGGCTAGCTACAGAAAATGTCATGCCCTTGCCAAGGCCATCATTACTGACCCCAATATCCATATAATCCCAACGGTACTGTTCGGCTTGTGTCGCCGAACTCAGAAAAACTAACAGTAAAATTACCAGAGGATATTTCATTATTATTATCTCCAAGCCTATTATTTTATGAACTCGTTATTACAAGAACTCGGCAGCAGTTTAGAGACTAGGTAATACTTTGTATGTAGCCCAAAGGTACTAGTAGTACTAGTACCTAAGCGACCGAAGTGATATTGAAAAGGGTCGTGTTTACTTGGGAAATAGGGAAAATGAGAGAGCTATAATCCCATAGCCTGCTTGATAAGATTATTTTTAATGGCGCCCAGTCCATTGATTGCTGACAATCCATAGTTACGAACTAATCTAAGCGTGGAATTTTGCGCGCCAAATAAACGCTTAAAGCCTTCCATTGCCACCATTGCGGCGAGATTTTCGGGCTTGCGGCGGCGCTGATAGCGCTTTAATAGGGAAAGATCGCCCAAATCCAGTTGCCTCTTATAGGCACTGGCAATTTCCTCTGCCAAAACCAATGCATCTGAAAACCCTAAATTAGCACCCTGCCCAGCTAGGGGGTGAATACTGTGTGCCGCATCGCCCAAAAGCGCGACTCTTGGCATCACATAATCAATGGCATGGGATTGACGCAGAGGAATCAGGTGGCGCTCTTGTGTTTTTAAAATCTTGCCTAAGCAATGCTCGCTGGCCTGAGACAGGGCTTGGCAAAACGCCGCATCATCAAGAGCCATTAAGCGCTCGGCCTCTTCGGTATCCTGAGACCAAACAATGGAACAGCAATGAGCACCCTCTATATCGTCGAGGGGCAAAAGTGCCAGCGGGCCGGTGGGCATAAAACGCTGCCATGCAGTTTTCTGATTCGACTGCTCGGTATAAATAGTCGTCACTATGGCCTTTTGCTGATAATCCCATTGCTTGGTAGCAAATTGAAAGTGCTCTCTTACGGCAGAATTCGCCCCATCAGCGGCAATTAATAACTGGGTAGTGACTGTCTGACCGCTATCAAGACTGATACTTAAGGCATCTTCGTCAAGCAAATAATCTGTAATGGTTGATGGGCAAAATAATTCAATATTGGACTGCTGCTCAACATGCTCTATCAGCGATGAAACCAATGCGCTGTTTTCCACAATATGCCCTAGGTTGGGTTGCTGAACCTGACGACAGTCAAAGGTAATTCTTCCGGTGCCTTCGGCATCCCAGACATTCATCGCCTGATAGGCCGCGGCGCGCTTAGCTTTTACTGCATCCCAAATACCAAGTTGCTGAAATATCGAGCGGGTTTTTTCGGTGAGTGCGGCGACTCGTGGATCGACTTTTTCGACAGTAAAATTCGGCGCAGGCTGTGATTCAATCAGCGCTATTTTTAGTGGCGACTGCCCCTGATGATTGATCTGCGATAACAGGCAAGCCGCTGCTGAACCCACGGCACCGGCACCAACAATCACAACATCAAAATCGCAGTTTAGGCGGCTAGACATAATCGGCCCCTGACTGCTGAGTGCCCATCCCGAAATGGGCAAATTGATTGCGCAGAGATGGCACTAAATCCATCATTAATAAGCCTGAATTTCGGCCCAGTGCAACTGCCGGCGAGCTAAGGCCAAACAGCTTGCTAAGCCCGTTAGTAAAAAGCAGTGTATTGCGTTGATCCTGTGTGCGCTGATCCTGATAGCTGAGTAATGTTTCAAGCGCCCCCACATCTGTATCCATGGGTTGCCGTGCAAGCCCGTTGACTAGTGATTCCATATCGCGCAACGATAGATTAAACCCTTGGCCCGCAACCGGATGAAGGCTATGGGCCGCATTGCCGGCAATAACGAGGCGTCTGCGCACCTGTTCTTCACTCAGGGTTTGGGTAAGGGAATAGCTAATTCGCTCGCCTACCTGACTAAATTGACCCAGGCGATCACCAAAGCGCGCCTGTAATTGGTTAATGAATGTACTGTCATCGGCCGCCATCAATTCTTGCGCTTGATGATTGGGCTGAGTCCAAACCAATGCGCTTCGCGGGGTATTTTTATAGTCTGCAAGTGGCAACAATGCCATAGGCCCCTGATCAGTGAACCTTTCGTAGGCAACCGCCTGATGGGCGGCTTCTAAACTAAGATTGGCAATAATAGCGCTGTGGCCATAATCCTTTTTCTGCGGCTGAATGCCCAACAATTTTGCACTGGATGAATCAGCGCCATCGGCAATCACCAGCAGTCGGGTATTAATCTCAACCTCTTGGTTTTCAAGGGTCGCGGTTAACTGCATTGAGTCAGCTTTGGGCTGAATAGCCTGTATTTTAGCATCGCCAATCAACTCAATATCTGTCTGAGCAAGCTGCTGCATTAACACTGAACCCAGCCAACTATTTTCGACCACATAGCCCAGTGCTTCTACCCCTGCCTCTTGCGCCTGCAGTCGGGTTAATCCCACATGCCCGCGGTCACTGACATGAATAGTCGCAATAGACTGAGCATGCTGTTGAATTTTTTGCCAAACACCCAGTTTTTCAAAAATACAGCGACTGCTCCATGAAAGTGCGGTCGAGCGGGCATCAAAGCTTGGGCTGTACTGAGGGATTTCTCCCTGTTGAATTGACTGAGATTCTAGAACCAGTACCTTCCAGCGTTTTTGCTGAGCCAGCAGTAATGCCAGACTAATGCCGACCATGCCGCCGCCAATAATGGCAATATCATAGGGTTCTTTTAGTTGGCTCATGCCATCAGACTCTCTATTTGATCACGCTGCTTGGGGACCCCATCGGTTAACACCTCGCGACCCGCTTTGGTCACAAGAATGTCATCTTCGATTCGCACGGCTATACCGCGCCATTTTTTATCGACATTTTGATTGTCTGCGGCGATATAGATACCGGGCTCAATGGTTAATAGCATGCCCGCCTCATAGACGCGCCATTGATTACTAATTTTATAATCACCCACATCATGCACATCCATGCCCAGCCAATGACTGACGCTATGCATATAAAATTCGCGGTAAGCACCCTCGGTAATTAGCTGCTCTACATCGCCTTTAAGAATCCCCAATTCCACTAATCCTTGAGTAATAACCTCAATGGTTGCCTTATTGGCTTGGTCATAGGTGACGCCGGGAGAAATGCAGTTAATCGCCGCCGTCTGTGCCGCCAATACAATATCGTAGATAGCGGCTTGAGCTGTGCTAAATTTCCCATTAATAGGAAAGGTTCTGGTGATATCCGCAGCGTAATTCTGATATTCACAGCCGGCATCAATCAGTACCAGATCTCCTGATTTCAAAGCTGACTGGTTTTCTATGTAGTGCAGAATACAGGCATTTTTGCCACCGCCGACAATGCTGGTATAGGCGGGGCCAGTTGCGCCAGACATCATAAACTGATGTTCTATTTCTGCCTGCAACTGATACTCGTATTGCCCTGGCTGACAGAAGCGCATGGCCCGACAATGTGCCTCTGCTGAAATATCTGCCGCCTTGCGCATGAGTTTAATTTCAGCGGCGGATTTAATGAGCCGCAATTCAGCCAATAGATGGTCTAGGTCCACCTGTTCACAGCAGGGTTCAGAGTCCGATTCCTTGTCTAGGGTGACTTCATCAACCCATTGAATAAGCTGCTTATCAAATGCTTTGTCCTTTCCAGCGGAATAATAAATATGGTTTTTACTCTCGAGTAAACCGGGCAAAATATCGTCAATATCATCAATCGGAAATGCATCATCAAACGCTAACGCCTGCTTTGCTTCGATAGGACCCAAACGGAGACCATCCCAAGTTTCACGCAATGGGTCCTTGTCTCGACAAAAAAGTACGCATTCTCCCTGTTGGCGGTTTGGGATTAATAGCATCACCGAACAGGGTTCTGAAAAACCGCTTAAGTAGCTAAAATTGGTACTTTGTTTATAAGGATAAAGTGTATCTTTTGAACGCACCTTCTCGGGCGCAGCGGCGATAACAGCAATACTGTTATCTGCCATCATCGACATCAGATCTTTGCGCCTAGCCGCATATTCTTTTTTCGAAATCATGGTCAACTGGATTCACTCAGCCTCAGTGGAATGTAGGCTCTGGCTCAGTCTCTGCGGACGGGTCTAAGTCGGTAAAGATAAGCTGGACAGCGATACGAATATATTCAACTAACTCAAGATAATCCTTTTCACCCTCTTCTTCATCTTCTCCACCTTCAAAATCGGTAGAAATTTGACCGATGGCAGAAATGTCCTGCAACGCTTCTTTGCCGTCTTCAGACACTTCAAACTCTTCACCCATACCCTCACCTACTCCAGAGAGATAATTTTTGCACCACTCACTTACAGCAGCGAGTCGCTCGCTCAGCGGTAACTCATCATCAGGTAATAGCGGCTTAAAAAGAAAACTTATATCCTGCAAGTCACTCAGGGTTTCTTGGTAGAATGTTTCAAAGGCATTAAACGCACCCTTAGCCGCCTCATCTCCTAGACCCAACCATTGGCTGGAACAGTCAATTAAATCTTTCATCTCAACAGCACCACAGCTCAGCCTTCCACAGAGAAATCCATGAAATCCTGGCGCACTTGCCTGTATTTTTAGCTGATAGAAAAGATCTTCAAGTTGTTCAAATGTCACCGTATCACCTCATAAAAAATAATGGCACCTATGGCCATTATGAATAATTTCTACTTCCAGATTAGCTTTCTAGAATTGACCACGCTGGTCGCAATGCCTATAGTAAGCTATTCTACCAGAACTGCTATAAAATTAAGATTGCTCTCATGACTGATACGGAAGAATTTGAACAAAAGCTCGATCAACTTATCACAACCTGCCAACAGTTGAAGCGAGAAAACGCCTCCTTACGTGAACGTGAGGCTGGATTAGTGGGCGAACGCGGCGCGCTGCTGGAGCAAAATGAAACGGCACGTAAAAAAATCAAAGTTATGATTGATCGCCTAAGAACGCTGAGTGCGGAGTAACCTATCATGTCGACTGTCTCTCTTAAAATTTACATTTTAGGCAAAGAATACCAAGTTAACTGCCAGCCCGAAGAGCGAGAAGCGCTAGAGCGATCGGCTGAGTTGCTCAACGAAAAAATGGAAGAAATTCGTAACGGCTCGCAAATTATTGGCCTCGAAAGAATTGCGGTTATGGCGGCACTGAATCTAGCCCACGATTTAATTCTTACCGAAACCTCTGCGAAAGAAAATTCCTTTGCCTCAGATTTGCTGCAAACTATGAATTCAAAAATTGATTCTGCACTTATTGAGATCACAAACTAAAATCACTGACCATTAAGTCCTAAATTGTAACCAAAAAATAATGCTTGTAGCCCAAGCTTTGGTATAATGCTTTCCAATCCTGGAGTGTTTGCCAGTCAAGAAGTCCCTGAGCCGATACTATCCTTTTGGTAACTCTTAGTCAGCGATGTTGCGCTATGCCGCTTGTCGGACCGCCTGATTTGTTGCGGGAGTCGCCCCCTTGAACTTTTCGGTTCAAGGCCACGTTGACAGCGGCACTCTGGGCTACTTTTCTTATAAGAATAAATGCTATGGATACGGCTAAAACGCGAAAACTATTACGCAGCCAACGGCGCGAACTATCGCCAAAACAGCAAGCGGTTATGGCCGATCAAATCGCCGCCAACCTTTGCTCGCAGTCATTTTTTCTTCGCGCCAAAAGAGTGGCTATTTATTTAGCCAATGAAGGCGAAGTTAATCCCTCAATTATTTATGATATTTGCCAAAAATCGGGCAAACAGCTTTTTTTACCCGTTATACATCCCTTTAAACAAAATCGACTTCACTTTGCGCAGGTCAAACCCAATAGCACAGTGAAAAGTAATCGATTTGGTATTCTGGAACCCTGCATTAAAAGTGCTACGCTATCACCGCCGTGGAGCCTAGACCTTATTTTAATGCCATTGGTTGGCTTTGATCGACAGGGCAATCGGCTAGGTATGGGGGGTGGCTTCTATGATCGTACCTTCGCATTTACGGCTAAAAAGCCAAGCCCCTCGCCAAAACTGATTGGGCTTGCCTATAGCTTTCAAGAACTTAAAGCGCTCAAACCTCAGCCTCGGGATATCCCTGTTTCAGGCATAGTTACAGAAAAAGAATACCTGTCTATCTAAACCGAAAGGCTAGCCCAAAGAGCTAGCTCAAGAAAAATTGATAGGCTGGATTATCAGTTTCATCAGCATAGCGATAACCTAAATCATCTAAAAATGCCTTAAGTTCTGCGCGATCTTGCACAGCGACCTGAAGGCCCACTAGCACTCTGCCAAACGCAGACCCATGATTGCGGTAATGAAACATTGAGATATTAAAGCGACCCCCCAACTGGGCTAGAAAGTTGAGTAATGCGCCTGGGCGCTCAGGAAATTCAAAGCGAAATACCTGTTCTTCTTTAATCTTCGCGGCACGACCACCGACCATGTGACGAATATGCGACTTAGCCATTTCATTATCGGTTAAGTCAGATAACTCATAGCCTTTTTTCTGCAAATCGGCCACTAGGGAAAAGCGGTCTTCGTCTCCTGCCACCTGAACACCCACAAAAATATGCGCCTGTGTTTCATCGCTGTATCTGTAATTAAATTCGGAGATGCCATGTCGACCCAAAACTTCGCAAAAAGTTTGGAAGCTGCCGGGCTTTTCATCAATGGTTACAGCGAGAACAGCTTCACGCTTCTCACCAATTTGAGTGCGCTCAGAAATATAGCGCAGACGATCAAAGTCGATATTGGCGCCACATTGAACAGACAGAAGAGTCTGGTTCTTAACACCATGCTTTTCTACATATTTTTTTAAACCCGCAGTACCCAAGGCGCCCGAGGGTTCACAGATAGCACGGGTATCGTTATAAACATCTTTAATTGCCGCACAAATTTCATCTGTGCTGACAGTAATGACTTCATCGACTAAATCTTTTAATAGCCGAAATGTCTCTTCGCCAATCTGTGCAACCGCTGTACCGTCTGCAAAAATACCCACCTGATCCAGAACTACTCGCTCACCCGCCTTTAGCGCGGCATCCAAGCAGGCAGCATCATCCGACTCAACGGCAATGATTTTTATCTCTGGGCGCAATTGTTTAATATAGACAGCTACACCAGCACAGAGTCCACCTCCACCCACAGCAATAAAAATTGCGTCTAGCGGTTCAGGGTGTTGATTGAGAATTTCTTTACCAATGGTACCCTGACCTGCAATCACATCTGGATCATCAAAAGGATGGATATAGGTTAGGCCCTGCTGTTTGACTAATTCGGTAGCATGAGCGGCTGCTTCATCATAACTGTCGCCAACCAATACTACTTCAGCGCCACGGGCGCGCACTGCATCAACCTTAATTCTAGGCGTGGTTCGCGGCATAACAATCGTTGCCGCTATACCCATTTTTTTTGCCGCTAAGGCAAGACCCTGAGCATGATTACCAGCGGAGGCTGCCACAACACCCGTGGCTAATTGCTCCTCTGAAAGATTCAGTAATTTATTATAGGCGCCGCGCAATTTAAAAGAAAAAACTGGCTGTAAGTCTTCTCTTTTTAACAAAACCCGATTATTCAAGCGCTGAGACAAAAGAGGCGCGTCATCAATCGGCGTTTCAATTGCCAGATCATAAATATCGGCATCTTGAATTTTTTGTACATAATTTTGCGACATGCTTTTTCCGTAATGATTTAGCTAAGACGTCATGTTAATATAAAAACAATAAAAATATCAGCTTATTGAGGTTATCCGTGAATCAAAATCAACTTAAGCAAGCCGTTGCACAGGCTGCAGTGGAATACTGCCTAACAAAAATACAAGCGGATAGCATTGTCGGCATTGGTACTGGCTCTACCGCCAACTGCTTTATCGATCAGATTGCAGAACATAAACATCTTTTTGCAGGCACGGTCGCTAGCTCTGAAGGCTCGGCAGAACGTCTTCGATCGCACGGCATTGACGTGTTTGACCTTAATCAGGTCGATGAAGTCACTATTTATATTGATGGTGCCGACGAAGCCAATCCAAAATTAGAGCTAATTAAAGGCGGCGGCGCGGCACTCACCCGAGAAAAAATCGTCACTGCGGTTGCCAAAGAATTTGTCTGTATTGCGGATGAAAGTAAATGGGTGGATTCGCTGGGTACTTTCCCGCTGCCTGTGGAAGTGATTCCTATGGCACGCAGCCATGTGGCTCGCGAGCTGGTAAAATTAGGCGGCGATCCAGTATGGAGAGAAGGTGTTATTACCGACAACGGCAATATTATCCTCGATGTGCATCATTTATATCCCATGGCTTCATCCTGCAATATAGAAGAAAAGATCAATCATATTACCGGCGTAGTCACTAATGGTTTATTTGCTTTAAAACCGGCTGATATTCTATTTTTGGCCACTCAACAGGGTATTGTCAGTCACCGCGCCTAGCCTCGCCACAGAAGCGAGGCAATACAGCCAGCTTGTTAATTAATGATGCATTGCCTTAGCGGGCGCTGATTTAATGGATTTTATTGGCGCATTAAATGTTATCTCGCCACAGTTATCAGTCCCTAGGGTTATGTCTGCCGATTCGGCTTGATCCTCTTTTACACCAAATAGCATTAAATGCAGTCCGCCGGGCTTAAATTCTAGGGTGCTATTCGCAGCGACCTCTACAGATTCTATCGGTCTCATTTTCATCATACCGTTGACGTGCTGATGAGTATGAAATTCAATTTTTTCAGCAAATTCTGAGCCCGCACTGGTCAGTCTGCAGCTATCTTTGCCAGCATTATTAATCGTTAGAAAGGCCGCCGTCATGGAATGCCCAGGAATGGGCGCTCGAATTGTGGCCATATCCACAGTCAATTTTTGCAGTTTATGATGACCTGCAATAGCCGGCTGTATTAACCCACCCATAAAGGTAGCAACAATAATAAAGGCAATTTTTTTCATGATTTTCCTCTTGATGTTTTATTCGCCATAATTCTGTTTTAGTTTATCACGCATGTGGTGCAAAAATGTTAAAGTAACGTAAACAGTATTTAACTTGCAATAAAGGCACTGCTAATGAAATCACTGCTTAAACTGCTTATCTTAGCTTCCTCGCTTCTTGGAGCGCCAAGCTTTGCAGACACTTTTTCTACGACAATAGCGCCGACAAGTATCAGCGCGGTCTCAAAAAGTAACGATTTTACTAACAGTGGCCCGACATTTTTACCCGTTCATCAGGCCTTTCAGCTTCAGGCGGAATTAAGTGATGATCGTCTTATTCTCAACTGGGATATTGCCGATAATTACTACCTTTACCAAAAAAGCTTTAAGTTTAAAGCTGTATCAGACGAGCTTAGCCTAGATACCCCGCTTTTTGCTGAGGGCCGGCAAAAGTGGGACGAGTATTTTGAAGCGGACGTTGTTGTTTACTACGGCACAACCACAGTGGAAGTCCCTTTTACTAGCAGGCTGCCTGTCATTTCTGTTGAGATTGAATCACAGGGCTGTGCAGATGCTGGGCTCTGCTATCCGCCGCGCAAAGAATTATTAACCGTTGATACCACTAGCGGTATTACAACTCTGAGCGAGCCTGCCAAGAAATCGCCCGCTACTTCGGAACCATCTCAACCCAGTTTCTCTTTGGGGTTAATTTTAATCTTTGCTCTTGTCGGCGGATTAATTCTTAATTTGATGCCCTGTGTATTTCCTATTCTTTCAATCAAAGTACTTAGCTTTACACAGCAACATCAAACGTCCTCGGCTAGAAAACAGCATGGACTCGCCTATACATTAGGCGTGGTATTGAGTTTTGTTGCCATTGCTGGCCTCATGCTTTCATTGCGCGCAGGCGGTGAAGCCATTGGTTGGGGGTTTCAATTACAGTCACCTGGATTTGTCATCTTTTTGGTTTATTTATTTACCTTTTTAGGGCTCAGCCTGTCGGGCTATATGCAAATTTTCACTGGGCTTATGTCCGTGGGGCAAAGCACAAGCACTAGCAAAGATCTTGCTTCATCGTTTATGACTGGCGTACTGGCAACAACAGTGGCTAGCCCCTGCACAGCGCCCTTCATGGGGCCGGCACTGGGCTTTGCTATTTCGCAAAATAGTAGCGTCGCACTGTTGATTTTTGCCTTTTTAGGACTGGGTATGGCACTACCTTTTGTAGCGCTGACATTGATCCCATCACTAGCATCAAAACTCCCTAAGCCCGGGCAATGGATGGAAAATCTAAAACAATTTTTGGCGTTCCCCATGTACCTAACAGCCCTTTGGTTACTATGGGTAGCGGGTAGACAAACCGGAGTTGATGTTGTTATCGCAGTTGTTACTGGCTTGGTACTCATGGTGCTAGCAATTTGGCTGTGGCAACTGGCAACCAAAGTAAACTCATCAGGTGCAATTTTTATTAGTAAATTGCTAGCGGTGCTAGCGCTGGTCGCGGCAGTGGTTGTAACGGAAAAACAGCTTAATCAGCGTGAACAGGTTCAACCCTGGCAAGATTACTCACCCCAGCGTTTAGATGCATTAAGGAATCAGGGCGCTGCAGTATTTGTGAATATGTCCGCTGACTGGTGTATTACCTGCTTAGTTAATGAGCGTGTTGCCATGGGGGATAAATTTTACGCTAGCCTGAAATCAAACAATGTGACTTACTTAAAAGGTGACTGGACCTTTAAAGACCCCCAGATCACCCAATTGCTTAACCAATACAATCGTAATGGTGTGCCTCTTTATTTGCTTTTCTCAAGTGACTCAAAGGAAGCCGAGGTATTGCCGCAAATACTCACCGAAAGCTTATTGGTGGATAAAATTAGCCAGCTTTAGCGTTTTTTTGCCTTTTAAAAGAAAATAGACGTATATCAGAGCGTAATACACTAATTTCATGCCACTTTGATCGCCCATATACCGACATTGTCATATTTTATTACCAAAAAACCACAAAATAGCAGTAAAATCGGAAAATATAGCGCTAAAATACCTTAAAATACTCTAAATTCTTTTAAAATTATTTTTTCTTATTATTTATTACCGTACAAAGATTTGTATTCTAGCGACAACTTAACTGCTTTTCGAAGATTTTCCGTAATTTTACGCAATTTTGCGTCTAATAAGTGGGTTTTTGCACTGAAATACACAAAAAACGCCTTATCATGGTCGTCTATGAATTATAAGTACCTATAAAATACGAGAAAATACCGCAAATTTCTGCTATCTTCGCTTAAATTCTAATTATTCTTATAAAATATAGACAGCCTATAGTTTTTAGTGCAGACTTACCGCCAAATAACGCATTGGTTGGGGACTAAATGTCACAATTACTTATTCTAAACGGACCTAATCTCAACTTGCTGGGTACACGCGAGCCAGAGAAGTATGGCGTAGAGACCCTTGAGCAAATCAATCAACAGCTTGCCCATACAGCGGAACAGGCAGGACATAGCCTACTTTGCTATCAAAGCAATGCTGAACACGACCTTATTCAACGCATACATGATGCCAAGCAAGAAGATGTCGATTACATAATTTTCAACCCGGGGGCTTTCACGCATACTAGTGTTGCACTTCGTGATGCCCTATTAGGCGTGGCTATTCCTTTTATTGAAGTTCACCTCTCTAATGTACATGCGAGAGAAGAATTTAGACGTCACTCCTATTTTTCAGATATTGCTGATGGTGTTATCTGTGGCTTTGGTGCAAACAGCTATCAACTGGCCTTACAGGCAGTACTTACAAAAACTTAAATTTAACTCCTAACTATTGAGAGCGCAGGATGGATATTCGTAAAGTAAAAAAATTAATCGAATTGCTAGAACAATCAAACATTAATGAACTTGAAATTAATGAGGGCGAAGAATCTGTACGAATTAGTCGTGGCGCTACAGCAGTAACCTATGCCGCTCCCCCAATTGCAGCTCCTGTTGCAGCAGCCCCTGCGCCAATCGCAGCAGCTGAAGCCGCTGCTCCGGCTGGCGAAGAACTTGCTGGCCATGCAGTTAAATCACCAATGGTGGGTACATTTTATGCTTCACCAGCTCCCGATTCACCACAGTTTGTTTCCGTTGGACAAACTGTAGCCGCTGGCGATGTGATTTGTATTATTGAAGCTATGAAGATGATGAATCAAATTGAAGCCGACAAAGCCGGCACCATCGGTGCAATTTTGATCGAAGACGGTGAAGCCGTTGAGTTCGATCAACCTATTGTTACTATTGTTTAATCGCTGCTAGGAAACGCAATATGCTGGATAAAGTGCTTATCGCCAACCGTGGCGAAATTGCCCTGAGAATACTTCGCGCCTGTAAAGAGCTTGGTATTAAGACTGTGGCTGTTCACTCCAAAATCGATGCCGAGCTGAAACATGTAAAGCTAGCAGATCAGGCTGTCTGTATTGGACCCAACCCATCACCACAAAGTTACCTCAATGTTCCAGCTATTATTAGCGCTATGGAAATTACGGGCGCACAAGCTGTTCACCCAGGCTACGGTTTTTTGGCTGAGAATGCAGATTTTGCAGAGCAGGTCGAAAATAGTGGCTTCACCTTTATCGGCCCAAAAGCGGAAACTATTCGCACCATGGGTGACAAAGTTGCTGCCATTAAGGCTATGAAGGTTGCCGGTGTTCCAACAGTGCCTGGCTCTGATGGACCGTTATCTGAAGACCCTGATGAACTTCGCGCAACCGCTCAGAGAATTGGCTATCCGGTTATTGTTAAGGCAGCAGCTGGCGGCGGTGGCCGCGGCATGCGTGTAGTTGAGAATGAAGAAAGCTTAGTAAACTCTGTTGCTATTACTAAAACCGAGGCTGCTGCAGCCTTTGGTGATGGTACTGTGTACATGGAAAAGTTCCTGCAGAATCCACGACATGTCGAGGTTCAGATTCTTTCCGACGGTCAGGGTAATGCTATTCATCTCGGGGATCGAGACTGTTCACTACAACGTCGCCATCAAAAAGTTATCGAAGAAGCGCCTGCGCCAGGCATCCCTGAAGATGCTAGACAGGCAGTATTTGCGAGCTGCGTTGAGGCCTGTATTCAAATGAACTATCGCGGTGCGGGTACCTTTGAATTCCTGTATGAAGACGGTCATTACTACTTTATTGAAATGAATACCCGTGTTCAGGTAGAGCATCCTGTATCTGAAATGATTACGGGTATCGACATTATCAAAGAGCAGTTGACTATTGCTAGCGGTAAAACGTTAAGCACAAAACAGGAAGATATTGTTTTCCGTGGTCACTCATTCGAATGCCGTATCAATGCTGAAGACCCCAAAACTTTCTTGCCGCAACCAGGCACGATCAAGACCTATCACGCCCCCGGCGGAAATGGTGTGCGTGTAGATTCCCATATTTACAATGGCTACAGCGTGCCGCCTAACTATGATTCGATGATTGGTAAGATTATTACCTATGGTCGCGATAGAAATTCCGCCCTTTCACGCATGCGTAATGCACTGGATGAAATGGTTATTGATGGCATTAAAACCAACATTGATCTTCATGCTGATTTGGTTCGCGATGAAGAATTCAAAAAAGGCGGCGTGAATATCCATTATCTAGAGAAAAAGCTCGGACTTTAATCGATTTTTTCCATAGAGCAATAACAAAAAGTGAGTGCTTACTATGGATTCTAGTCAGTGGATTCAGCTTAATATAGAGGCAACGCCCCAGCAAACGGAACAGATAGAAGATTCTGTTCTGAATATGGGGGCAGTTTCTGTGACATTGCAAGATGCCGCAGATCAGCCCATTTTAGAGCCCGGCGTAGGGGAAACTCCTCTCTGGGATAGCTGTATTCTCACCGCCCTTTTCTCCGCTTCAGTCAATACCGCCGCCATTATTGAACAAGTTAATGCTGTATTGCCTTTTTCCATTAAAGCCGAATGGCAGTTGGTGGAAGACAAGGATTGGTCACAGGAATGGAAAAAGCACTTTAAACCTATTCCCTGCAGTGAAGGCCGACTCTGGATATGTCCTAGCTGGCTAGATGCACCTGAGCCAAATGCGGTGAATTTGCGCCTTGACCCTGGACTGGCTTTTGGCACCGGCAGCCACCCTACCACCATGCTTTGCCTCAACTGGCTAGAAAAACAACCTCTCGAGGGCAAAACGGTTATCGACTTTGGTTGTGGCTCAGGTATTTTGGGTATAGCCGCCCTGTTACTAGGAGCTGAAAAAGTCTGGGCAATAGACAATGACCCTCAGGCATTGTTAGCCAGCCGTGACAATGCTCAACGCAATGGAATACCCGATGAACGCCTTATCACGTTGCTGCCAGAGCAAATACCGGCCGAGGCCAAAGCGGATATTATGGTAGCCAACATCTTAGCCAAGCCGTTAATTGATTTAGCGCAACAAATTAGCGCGCTTACCCTTCCTAAGGGTCAGCTTTGCCTATCCGGCATACTCAGCCATCAAATTGATCAGGTTTCAGCCGCCTATTCGCAACAATTCAAGTTTGAGCCGGCTTCGCTAGAGGATGACTGGGTGCAGTTAGCGGCGACTAAGTTGAAATAAAAACAGCAATCTCTACAAGCATGCCTTCAGTTATAGTGGGCTTGTCCAACTCCAAACTAAAAAATAATCTATTTGAAGCTCAATTAGTCTAAATTTAATGAGGGATCTTGAATTAACCGTTGCTGTATTAGGAGCCTTCGCACGGATAAGTATTTTCAGGCTACACTAAAGGTCATTTATACAAAGGCGTCTATCAAAAAGCATAGGAATGCTGTGATCGCCTTAGGCAGGAAGCCAATTTGTACTTATCTAATACACCGAAAAAAATAGTCGTATCCCTAGGCGCTTTAATCCTGTTGGCGATGGTGTTGGCCTTGGCTGTTAAATTGATAGCTCCGCCTAAATTTTATCTTCCCCCCGCAGAAATAAATCCGAGCAATACAAACCATAAAAATCAAACCCCTATTATATTTAGCGAACAATCTCTGCAGTGGGGGCTGATTGTTGCCCATCGGCAGAGCAGTAAAAAACTCACCGATATCCGAGAGGTTACCGGCGGCGGTGCCTGTATCTTGGATGCCGATGGCGATGGCTGGGAAGATATTCTTATTGTTGGTGGCAGTGGCGAACATCGCTTCTATGGCCGCTCTGCCTGGTGGAGTAAATCCCATGCCGGCAATAGCCTGTGGCGAAATAAACAGGGCAGACAGTTTGAAGGCATAACTCATACCTCAGGAATTCCAACAGCTAAATGGCCTATGGGCTGTGCCACAGCTGACTTTGACAATGATGGCGACAAAGATATTTTTATCACAAATATCGGCCCCAATCAGCTTTTGCTCAACGATGGCACAGGTAAATTTGTCGATGGCTCAGAAATGGCAGGAATACTCGACAATCCAAGCTGGTCAACCTCGGCTGCCGTTGCCGACTACAATGGTGACGGCATGGTGGATATCTATGTCACCAACTACTTACAGTTTCAAAAGGGTTCTCTTGTACTCGAACAGCACAGCGGTTATGCAGACTCATATAGTGCCTTCGACCCAAGCCTGTATGACAGCCAGGCAAATCGCCTATACAGCAACAAAGGTAACCTTAAATTTGTTGAAAATGCCCTATCTGTGGGCGTAGAAGATAGTAATGGTCGCGGCCAATCGGCACTATGGCTAGATATTAATCAGGATAATCGCCCAGATTTGCTGGTGCTAAATAGTCGCGGCGCACCCAACCGCCTGTTTATTAATAACTCGACTTTAAACCCAGATAAACAAGATAAAATATTCCGCGAAGACACTGCAATATATAGAGTTGCCAGCGCATCTGGAGCTCACAGTGCCACCGCTGATGATATAGATAATGACGGTGATCTAGATATTGTCATCTCATCTCCAGCAGGGGCACCGCCAAAGTTATTACTTAATTCATATGGCGATCGGCAACCTAAAGAAAACACCAAGAGTATTTTATCGGATATGACTTGGGAGCTAGGTGTGGCCAGCAATGCAAAACTTTATCAGCATGGCTGGGGCGCTGTTTTAGCCGATTTTAATAATGATTTTTTTGCCGATCTTTTTATAGGCAATGGCGCATCGGTTGTGAATATGGATTCTCCGTACGCCACCGTAGCACAGCCCGATAGCCTATGGATAAACCGCGGATCACAGCAAACTGTGGATCCATACCCAAAACCATTTGCAAAGAGCGTTTTTACTGCTAATCAACCCTCGCCAACGCGGGCTGTTGTCAGTGCTGATTTTAATCATGATGGCAACATAGATGTACTAACAATACAGAATAATGATTTTGTTCGGTTACTAATCAACCAATCGCCAGCGCAACAATCCTGGATAGGCATCGAGTTGGATTCCCATGATTATTCACCACTGGGTGCTCGCGTCCACTTAAAAGGCACAGATTCAGTGACGGCAAAAAGATATTTCGCTAAATCTGGTTATCTCTCTCAGAGCACCCCTAGACTACATTTTGCGGTTGCCAACAATAAACCCAGCGTAAATATTGAAGTTGACTGGCCTGATGGTCAACGTACCCTGCATGCCAATCTAGACACCGGCCTGTACTGGCAACTCAAGCGCGATGGAACCCAGCGCGCTCTGCCTTCAAAAAAAACCACGCAAATTACAACAGATCCTCTAATACAATTTTTTCTGGCACTGGATACCGAGGCACAAATTGCGTTTATTCAATCCGCTCAGCGGTTTGTGGACAGACAAAAATCCAACTGGCAAACCAATGTTGCGAACTTGCTACAGGCTATCTTTGAGATAGGCGATCAACCATTAAAACTGGCAGTGATAGAGGCGACCTATCAATTGTCAGGAGAATTTGCCCTGCCCATTGTAAAAACAGCACTGGATCAACCCCAAAAGCAACTGAGACTAAGTGCCGTTAAAGCATTAAAACACTTGGAACATGAACTATCCGCTCGCTGGCTAATCGAACTTACCAAAGATAGCGACCCAGAGGTGCGCTGTGAAGTGGCCGCAACCTTTGAACATTTTTTTGCTGAAGAAGAAGCGATGATAAAACATAAACGACTGAGTATTCCCGCTCTGGTGCGGCTATTGGATGACTCAGATCAGACTGTGCAAATTTGCGCTACAAGGGCACTGGCAGAAGCAGAATCCTATCGCGCGGTGATGCCATTGGCGCATAAACTTAGCCACAGTAAATCCGACGACGTACGCATCAATAGCGCTCGCGCATTGGGGTTGATCCGCCACCAAAGTGCCATTGATCCGCTACTGAAAGCAATCCAAGGATTTCCCCAAGACAGTGTACTGATAGCCCATAGCTTAATTGCCTTAAAACGGCTCAACTATGCCGAACTGGACAGGTTATTGCACTCTTATCTCTACACTGCTCCACAAAAAGCCATCGGACAACAGTTTGCTATTGCCACAGAACTGTTGTCAGGCGAGGGCGACGCCGTTTTTAGTCACAATGCTGTTCTTAGTCACTTTGCGAAAGTCACTCAGGCGCTAAAACAGCAAGCCTATCAACATGGCGAATGGGTAGTACCGACACTTAGACTGTTAGCTAAACTAAAATTACCCGAGACAAAAACCTATCTCAATCGCTATATCACTCATCCAGATAAGCATATAGCTATGGCATCACTAGAAATTCTAGCTCGTAACTACCAGCCTCAACAGGATCTAGAATCGTGGCATTTTTATCGGCAACCTGTGGCTGTAAAACTGAACCTGCTTGGAAGTTTATTGGCCAATGGCTATCGAGCAAAAATTAACGATATGCAACGCCTAATGGCACAGTCGCAGACCCGTCAATTACTAATAACTCATATTCAACAGCAAGGCTCTGAACAACTGGCGGTATTAGTAGGTGATATTGCAACTAACCATTGGGCGGCAGAACTTTTGCAACTCTGTATTGCACAAAAAGCCCCAATGCTAAAACCAACCCACAACTGGTTTACACAGGATAATATTAAAAAACACCCATTGATTTTGCAGGCGCTTGCCTGCTGGCTTAAAACGCCAGCCACAAAAATCACCAGCCCACCTATAAATTGGCTAGTTTCACTATTGCACAAAGATGACCATCAGCAACAATTTGTGGCTTTACAAGCCTTGGCAAAACATCCCAGCCACAGTGCCGATCAGTGGCTTATCCGCATGATAAAAGACCGCTCACAACAACCCCTATTACGCCGCTATGCCTTAGAACAAGCCGTCAAATACAACAAAATTTATGGCTTGGAGTTGGCATTTACGCTGGCAAAAAAACCAAGTGCTGTCCAAGCAGCAGCCATTGATTTAATTCAGACCTATGGCACAGCAAGTAAATACCGCGAAATATTGGTAGGGCGCGCACAAAACCCACAGCTAGCGGCAACCCAGCGCTGGCAAGCAATAGCCGCACTACTGAAACAAACCGACCACAGCATAATGGATTATCTGTCACCATGAAAAACCCTAAACAGCACAATGCGAGCCTTGTTTCTGTTGAAAAACGCCATAACTACTGGCTCTACGCCAGTTACCTCAGCCTAATATTATCCAGCCTTATCACTTGGCTATGGCCTGTGCACAACGTATTTAACCAGTGGTTGACAATGATTCACAGCGTTACTGGAATACTGTTTGTTGCTATTTTGGTTATATTTACCCTTACCCACTTTAAACGCACATTGGGTATGCGCAGAGCAGGGTCCATGCTATCTGGGGTCCTATTAATCGCACTGTTTGGTTACCTCAGCTACAGCGGGCTGCGGATTATTTGGGTGGGCCGATTGGAATCCGAGGCGCACCTATTAAGCCATCATATGATTGTCGCCTGTGGCTCCGTGGTTATTTTAATCGTCCACGGTCTTACACATATTTACTACCTGCAAAAAAAGAACCGAGGGCTAGCTAAAACCAGCGCCAGTGGTGAAAAAAAATCGTCTGCGTCGCATCCACAAGAGAGAACAGACTACTTTCCAAGCCTGCCCAATAAACTAAAAACCCTGCCCATTATTGCCAGCCTATACACAGCGGGATTATCTTTAGCACTGACATTTGTTTACAGCGCTACATACCAAAATAGCCCGACAGGCACAGCCGCAGTCGCCGACTACCAGTATTATGACCACAGCAAACACCCCTTTCGACCCAGTCAGACTGAAACTGAAGCATCAGCATTTATACAACCAGCATTTATTGCCGGATCGGAAACCTGTGCCGACTGCCACGGGCAGATTGCCAAACAATGGTATAGCTCGATGCACAAGCAGGCGGCCTCAGACCCCGCCTATGTAACCAATATCTCCCTGCTAGCCGACAACAAAGGCATGGTTGCCACCCGTTACTGTGAGGGTTGCCATGCCCCCGTGGCACTCTTGACGGGGCAACTCTCCGAAGGGGGAACCCATGGCGGCATTGCTGACACCAGCGCATTTAATGAAGGCATTAGCTGCCTTAGTTGCCACAATATATCCAAAGCCGTACACCTTAAAGGTGTCGCCAGCTACCAGTATTCCCCTCATCAGCCCTACTTATTTTATGCTAGCCAAAACAATATTCTAAAATCACTGCACCATTTTTTGCTACGTATTAAGCCACAGCAACATAAACGGGATATGAGTAGGGATGTTTTGCAGTCATCAGAACACTGCGCCACATGCCATGTACAGTTTATGGATCGCGGTATGAATAACTGGGGCTGGGTCAAGATGCAAGACGAATACACCGCTTGGTTGCAAAGCCCATTCTCAAAACAGAGCCATCACAGTTTTGCCGAACAAACATTTACCCGCTGTCACGACTGTCATATGCCCCTAGTAAACAGCAAAGATCCATCGGCAAACCAATCGGGACAGGTGCGCGCTCATCACTTTCCCGGCGCCAATACCATGATGCCAACACTGAATGGCGATATAGATCAGCTACGGGCAACCGTTAAATTTTTGCAGAGCAATAAAATGCGTGTCAGTATAGAGCCGCCTCATCGCCAAGACGCCACCCAATCAACACAGCATATAGATGAATCACTGCGAGCCCAAACCGAAACACCAGCTTACTTCTACCTCAATGAAACAACAAAAATTCGCGTAGTTGTGACCAATAGTGGCGTCGGACATAACTTTCCAGGGGGCACCGTAGATATCAACCAAGCATGGCTAGAATTTGTGGTAAGTGATGCCAGTGGCGCGCTAATTTACCACAGTGGTTTTTTGCAAGATGACCTACAAGTTGACCCCGAGGCCTATTTTTACCGCTCACAACCCATAGATCGCTTTGGCAACCAAATCTGGCAACACGACCTGTTTAATCGCGTCGGCGAAACCTACAAAAATGTTATTGCCGCCGGTGAATCAGATATTGTTAGCTACAATTTTTCAGTGCCAGCTTGGGCTCAGAGCCCCATAACCATGACAGCGGTGCTAAAGTACCGCAAATTTAACCAGCGCTATGCCAAATGGGCATTAAAAGAAAAATACCAGGAACTGCCGATTGTGGATATCGCCCGACACAGCCTACTGGTTCCGGTTCGCGAACAGGCACCAGTCATAAAATAACTAACCACTACTACT
>Ga0209533_1000635_pt1 | contig 33019 bp, 32 predicted proteins | sample COG_04_FD_184748 | JGI IMG/M metagenome (GOLD analysis project Ga0209533, IMG submission 184748) | Pelagic Microbial community sample from North Sea - COGITO 998_met_04 (SPAdes) (version 2) | ecosystem: Environmental > Aquatic > Marine > Neritic zone/Coastal water | place: Helgoland, sampling...
TTTAAAATAATAGGTATTTTAGATAATGACAAAAATAAAATTAATGATTTTTTATATGGCACAAATTTAAAAGTTTATAATCCAATTATTTTAAAAAAAATAACTAAGCCTTGTGTCGTTCTTAGGGCAGGAAGCTATAATAAAGAAATTAAAAAACAATTATTAGAAATAAATAAAAGTACTGTAATTATTTGATCACTAAGATTGTTTTAAAAATTATTTATATAAATGAAAAATTTAATAAAGATAATAATAGGCTTGATAATGATATTTGCTTTTAAAATTTTGAGTCAATTTAAAAAATTTAAATTTTTTCACCTTTACTCATCTAGAATTGGTCATCTTGCACTAAACTTTGATGCTGCACTTTTATCAGTAGAGAAAAATACAATTATTATATTTATTACAGATAAAACTATTTCTAATAATTTTATTTTAGATTTTTATAAAAAACAAAAAAAAGTTTTTTTTATAAATTCAAGTTTTATGCTTAAAATTTTTTATTGTATGCATTTAGCTAACTCAAATTCAAGTATGATTTTAAATTTCAAAAAAGTTCAACCAGATTTTTCATTTCAATTAGGGCATAAAAGCAAAATTAATTTTCCAAGATATTCAAAAACAAAATTAAATTCTATTTTTACTAAATATAATTTAAACAGTAATTTTGTTGGATTTCATTCAAGAAATAATCTTTATATGAAGAAGAATAATTTAATTAACGATAAAAATTATCATGGATATAGAAATTTTGACTTTAAAGATTATTATTTAGCTGCCTCATATTTAAAAAAAAAATATTCGATCGTAAAACTAGGATCAAGTTATAAAGAAGAAAATATTGAAAATTTAAAAAAAATTTTTGGTAATAAAATATTTACTTCTATTGATTTTGCATCCAATGAAGAAATAGATTATCTAATTAATGCCTATTCTGCATACAATATTATAGGAAGCTCTGGAATTGGTGAAGTTTCAAGTATTTTGCGAAAAAAAAATGTTATTGTGAATTTAATCCCATTTAGCTTAAACCGCCTAAGTTATTGCTCTCCTAATTCAATAATTGTTCCAAAAAAAATATTTGATTTAAAAAAAAATAGATTTTTAAAGTTTAAAGAAGTATTAAATATTAATTTTTCTCTACACACCTCTAAAGATCCATATAAACAAAATCAACTTAAGCCTGTTAATAATACACCAGAAGAAATTTTGAATGCTGTTATAGAAATGGAGGAAAAGATAGAGGGTATAAATCAATATGAAATAAAAAAATTCAATGAAATATTCTGGAATAAAATTACCAATAGCGATGATTACAAAATTAATTATTTAAAAAATATTCTTAAATTATCTATTTCAAATTACTTTTTAAAAAAAAACAAAGATTTATTTTAAGTATGAATAAATATCTTATTAATTCGGCATTATTGATTGTGGATAATTTATCGACATTGAAACAAACTTTAAACTATCTCAATAAATATAACTTTAAAAATTTGATATTATTAAAAAAAAAAAAAATTCTAATTAAGAAAGATTTAATTAAAAACTTTAATGTTAAGATACATAATTTTTCATCTCAAAAATTTTCATATAATATTTTAAAAAAAAAAATTTCAGATATTCATATTAATGAAAAATTTCTCTTATTAAGAACATCAAAATTTATCAACTTAAATCTTTTTGCACTACAAAAAATTTTTATTAAAAATAAAAATAAATTAGTTATTACTATCCATAAAGATGAAAAAGAATTAGAAAATACCGAAATTTTTTTTATCAGGAAAAAATTGATAAATAAATATGATTTTACATTTAAAAAAATATACACAAATAAAAATTACAAGTTATATTTTGTAAATAGCGATTATATAAATTTAAATAAAATAAAGAATAAAAAAGAAATTCACCAATTTTTTTCTAATATTTATTCTAGATCCATTATATTAGATCGAGATGGCGTAATAAATGTAAATAAAGGCTATGTTGGCTTTAAAAAAGATTTTGTTTTTCAGCCAGGTGCAATTAAGGCAATTAAATATTTGAATAGAAATTCAATTGATATCTTTGTTGTTTCTAATCAATCTGGTATAGCAAGAGGATATTTTAAAGTTAAAAATGTTGAATATCTTCATAATCATCTAAGAGACACTCTTATAAAAAATTCTGCTGTAATAAATAAAATTTATTATAGTCCTTATCATAAGGATGGTATTATAAAAAAATATAAAAAAAATTCAAATTGTAGAAAACCTGGTATTAAATTATTTGAAAATTTAATTAAAGAATGGGATATTTCTGATAAATCACAAATTATCATGATAGGTGATCAAATTACCGATATGCAGTTTGCAGATAAGGCTAAAATTAAATCAGCCTTATTTCTTGGGGGTAACTTATATAATTTTGTAAAAAAATTAAATTTGACTTTAAAAAAAAATGATAAAAGATATATATAATGTACAGCTTCAATAATATTAATAATTAAATAATAAGAATAATATTAATCTTTGAGTTTTTGATTTAAATATTAATTATGTTTTACTCCAAAATAAATCAATTCATAAAAAAAAAAAATTGCACTCTTTTAGGCATCGGGCCAATGAGCTTAAATTGTGTTGATGCAGTTTGTGAAATTGCAAATGAATATTTAATTCCCCTAATGTTGATAGCTAGCAGAAGACAGGTTGACTCAAAAAAAATGGGTGGTGGGTATGTAAATAATTGGAATACAGAAGAATTTTCAAAGTATGTTAAATTAAAAGATAAAAATGATATGGTTATTTTGTCTAGAGATCATGGTGGTCCATGGCAAAACAATTTGGAAATAGAAAAAAAATTTAATTTAAATCAAGCCATGAGCTCTGCAAAAGAGTCATATTTGGTTGACATTAAATCAGAATTTAAAATACTCCACATAGATCCTAGTATTGATCCTTATAATGGCACAACAACAGATATTATTTTGGATAGAGTTTATGAATTGTACGAATTTTGTGCTGTAGAAGCCTTAAAATATAATAAAGAGGTTATTTTTGAAATAGGAACAGAAGAACAAAGTGGCTCAACAAATACTCCTGATGAATTGGAATATACAATTGAAAAAGTTAATAATTTTTGTGACAAAAATAATTTTCAAAGACCTTCATTTGTAGTTATTCAATCAGGAACTAGAGTTGCTGAAATGAGAAATATTGGATCGTTTGACTCTGAGATACGGGTAAAAAATGAACTTGCAGCTGAAATACAAGTTCCGCGCATGATAGAAATATGTGAAAAAAATAATATTTGGATGAAAGCACATAACACAGATTATGTGTCTAATGAAGCACTTCAGTCACATCCTAAGCTAGGTATACATGCAGTAAATATTGCACCTGAGTTTGGGGTAGTTGAGTCTAAATCTATAGTAAAAATTTTATCAGAAAATAATCTTGATAATTTAAGAGATAGATTTCTTGAACTTTCTTTTCAATCTAAAAAATGGTCTAAGTGGATGGTACAAGACTCTAAAGCTTCTAATTATGAAAAATCTATAATTGCTGGTCACTATATTTTTTCACAACCTGAATGTCAGGAAATATTTTCGGAAGCAAGAAAAAATCTAGAAAAAAAAAATTTGTCATTTGATAATTATTTAAAAAATAATGTAAAACAAAGCATCATGAGATATGTTAAACATCTAAATTTAATTTAAACATGAATAAAAAAACAGCTACAATAATTTTGAATAGAAATTTACCAGATGTGACTGATAATCTTGTAAATCATATAAATAAATATGATGGAGAATTAACAGACATTTTTGTTATTGAAGCAGGGTCAGATGAAAACAAATTATCTAAAAATGCGACATGGTACATTAATGATGAATTTACCAAAAAATATGGACTAAGATATCCAAGAGGTTTAAATTTCGGAATAAAAAAACTTTATGAAGAAAATAAACTCAATAATTATGACTCTATTTTTTTTATTACTAATGACACAATTTTGCAAAATAAAAAAACAATAGAACCCTTGAGGAATATATTGACTGAACATGATAAAGTTGGAATTCTTTCTCCTTGTGCTAAAGATTGGGGTGAAAATATAATTCTAAAAAAAGAAAAAATAAAATATTTTTGGTTTATACATAGTCATGCATATTTTATTAGAAAAAATTTTATTGATGATTTATGTACCTATGATGATAACTATATCAATTTACTTTTTGATGGGAACAATTTTAGAGGATGGGGTTTAGAAACAGAGTTAATTGCTAAGGGTTATGCTAATAATTGGGCAAGTGCCATTACAAAAGATGTTATTATAGAAGAAAATAACTCCCTGTTAATTGAAAAATCTGATCTTATTAAAACAGAAAAATTTGATGAAAATTTTAAACTCTATATAAAAGAAGGAAAAGAGTGGATGAGAAATAAATATGGATTTAAAAGCAAATGGGATATGATATTTTATGCTAAATCGTTTTATAATAATTTTTTTAAAAAAAACCAAAGTCATATAAAATATAAAATTTAATAAAAATTATATGCAATTAATAAAAAAGCCCTGGGGATCTGAAGAAGTAGTTGAAATAAATGATAAATACATGGTTAAAAAGTTAACTATGAAAAGTGGCCATAGATGTAGCCTTCAGTATCATGACTTTAAAAAAGAAACTATATATGTATTATCTGGTGATTTAAAAATTACGCTTGGTAAAGATAAAAATAATTTAAAATCAGAAGTATATGTTGCTGGTAATTTTATCACCATTGAGCCTGGTATGATTCATCGTATGGAAGGAGTGACAGATAGCATTTATTTAGAGGCAAGTACTCCTGAAATAGATGATGTTGTTAGGCTTTCAGATGATTACAACCGTACAAAAACTAAGTGACATATCGAGTAGTAATTCCCACAGCAGGAATTGGCTCACGTTTAAAAAATTTAACAAAATATGTAAACAAATCACTTGTAAGTATTTCAAATAAACCAATTTTATCTCATTTAATTGAACAATTTCCTAAAAGTTGTGAGTTTGTAATCGCACTGGGATATAAAGGAAAATTAGTTAGAGAATTTCTAGAGTTAGCTTATCCAAATCGTGTTTTTTATTTTGTAAATATATATCCTTTTGAAGGAAATGGATCAGGGTTGGGTCATAGTCTCTTATGTTGTGAGCAATATCTTCAAGAACCTTTTATATTTATCTCTTGCGACACACTAGTAAAAGAACCAATACCCAATCCTAAATACAATTGGATGGGCTTTTCAAAGGTAAAAGATTTATCAGAATATAGAACATTACAAATAAAAGAACAAAAAATAATCCAGATTCATGAAAAGAATAAATCTAAATTTAAAAATGAAAAAGCTTATATTGGTTTAGCAGGTGTAAAAGATTATACAAATTTTTGGACTGCAATGAATGAAGATAATCGAAATGTGATTGCTCAAGGAGAGGCTTATGCTTTTAAAAAAATTTTAAGTCAAAAGTTAATTAAATCACATGAATTTAGTTGGTTTGATACAGGTAATCCAGAAATTTTAGCCATCACTCGCAAAGTATATAAAGAAGCTGATGAACCAAATATTTTAGAAAAAGAAAACGAAGCTATTTGGTTTGTAAATAAAAGAGTAATAAAATTTTCTACAGACTCTAAATTTATTAAAAATCGATTTAAAAGATCTAGAGAATTAAAAAACTTTGTACCAGAAGTCTTGGATTACAAAAAAAATATGTATTGTTATAATAAAGTAAAAGGGGAAGTTTTTTCAAATGTAATAAATTTACCATTATTTAATGATCTTTTGATATTTTGTGAAAAATTTTGGAAAAAAAAAAAATTAAACTCAAAAGATAGAAAAAATTTTGAAAACAAATGTCATCAATTTTATCACGATAAAACGATAGAGCGAGTTAAACAATTCTATCAAAATTTTAATAAACAAGATGGATCGCAAAGTATAAATGGACATGAAATGCCTAAGCTTTCAAGTCTTTTAAATCGTGTTAATTGGAAAGATTTAGCCAATGGTTGTCCAGGGAGATTTCATGGCGACTTTCATTTTGAAAATATTTTATGGGAATCAGCTCAAAAAAAATTGATATTTCTAGATTGGCGTCAAGATTTTGGTGGTAGTCTTAAAGTTGGTGATATTTATTATGATTTGGCAAAACTTTTACATGGAATTATAGTTTCTCATGAATTAATTCAAAAAAATAAATTTTTTATAAAATGGGATAAAGATAAAATATTATTTAAACTTAAAAGAAAGAAAATACTAAAAGAAGTTGAAAATCAATTTAATGATTGGTGTATAAAAAAAAATTATTCTTTAACTAAAGTTAGAATTTTGACAGCACTTATTTTTTTAAATATTGCTGCTTTACATCACAATCCTTATTCACTATTTTTATACGCCCTTGGCAAAGACATGTTAAAAAAAGAATTAGATAAAATATAGAATATTCACATATGCAAAGACCTAGTTTAACAATTTTTGCAAATTTCTTTATAGATAATGATGAACGATTTAAAAGAATGAAAGACTCTTTTTATTCTTTTAAAGGTTCAAATCCAGATCAATGGGTGATTAATATTAGAGGACGTCTTAAATATCAAGCAGGTCAATTTTTAAAAAAAGAATTAGGAAAAAAAATTAGTATATCTAATTTACAATCTAGAAAAGGATGGTTTTATGATACTAAAATAATTGCAAGTCATATTACTTCAGATTATATTTTTGTATGGATAGAAGACCATATTTTAGTTGATAACCCTACTAACTTAAATAATTGCATTGCAGAAATGAAAAAATTTGATGTAGATCAACTTTGGTATTCTTTCTTGACTAAAGAAGTTAAAGATCGGTTTGCAATTCTACCTCCACATAAAAAAGGCGAATACATTACAGTTACAAAGATCGACTCTAATGCTTGTTCAAAAATACACAATGAACTAAAGAATGATTTTTATACCATAGCAATAATAAGTATTATGCGAAAAGATTTTTTTATGAAAGTTATCTATACTTCTAAGCCATATTTAAAGCGATGGCCTAGAAATTTACCATTTGATTTTGAAAAAAAATCAAATGATAAAGTTTTACCAATTATTTGGCATGCTCTTCCAAATAAAGAACTATTTGTTGCAATTGATGACGATCAAGGCATGGATGGCTATTCTTTAATTTCAAGAGGAATATATCCAAATTTAGTTTCAAGAGATTCTCTAAAAAAAATGGAATTTCCAACTTCAAAATTTGCAACTAAAAATTTTAAACATATTATTCCAAAAAAAATTAGACCATTGCTGTCGATAATAGTATCTTTTTTAAGAAGAGCATTTTATACTGTAAATATTTTTTATAATAAATAATTCAAATGTATAGATACCTTAAGATCTTAATATCTAAATTTTATTTAGTTTTAGCTAGAAAGTTTCATAAATCACATTTGAGCTCAAACTTGTCCAGTATATATATAGAAAATTTTATAAATTATTTGCGCGGAGTTAAAGTAAGGTTTTACTATATTTCAAAAGATAAATTCTTTTTAGCTATAGAAGGAAAAAATAAACTTAAATTTACTAGCAAAATAAGAGGAATTGAACTTTATCGAGATGGAATTTTAAAAAGAGCAGAATTTATCTTTGAAAGCTATTGTCTAGGTAAAATAAATTTTTCTAAAAATGATGTTATTGTTGATTGTGGTGCAAATTTTGGGGATCTAAAGGTTAAACTTTCTAATTTTATTAAATCAGAAAATTATATAGGAATTGAACCCAACCCTTCTGATTTTGAAATATTAAAAATCAATACAGGAAATGGAACTAAATTAATTAATAAAGCATTAGGTAATATTAATGGAAACCTTCCTTTTTATTTATCTACAGATGAGGGAGACTCCTCCATTATAGAGCCATTACAATATACAGAAATTATTAATGTACCAGTAATTAGATTAGATAAATTGATTGATGAATTGAATATAGATAAGATAAAACTTCTAAAAATTGAAGCAGAAGGATATGAGCCTGAGGTATTAGAGGGGTTGGGAGATAAAATGAGAATATGTCAATATATAGCTGTAGATGGTGGATACGAAAGAGGTATAAAATCTGAGCAAACTTTGACAATTATAACTAACCATTTATTAAATAATGGATTTGAAATGATGGATATTTACTTTCCATGGTGTAGAGCATTATTTGTAAACAAAAAGCAAAATTTTTAGAGACATATCTATTATGAAAATTTTAGTCACTGGCGCAGCAGGATTTATTGGTTCGGCACTTTCGTTGAGATTGTTAGATCGTGGAGATACAGTGATTGGAATAGATAATCATAATGATTATTATGATCCTAAAATTAAAGAAGCTAGATTGGCAAGACATATCGATCACTCTAATTATAAACATTGTAGGATAGATATTTCTAATCAGAAAGATTTGGAGAAAGTTTTTTTTGACAACAAACTAAATTGTGTAGTTAATCTTGCAGCACAAGCAGGTGTTCGTTATTCGATAGAAAATCCATTTGCATATATTCAAAGTAATATTGTGGGTTTTGCAAATATTTTAGAAGGATGTCGACATCATAAAGTGGATCATTTGGTTTATGCAAGCACATCTAGTGTTTATGGATCAAATACTAATATGCCATTTTCAGAACATGATAATACAAATCACCCGTTATCTCTTTATGCTGCCACTAAAAAATCTAATGAAATGATGGCACATGCTTATAGTCATTTATATCAGCTACCAACAACTGGGCTACGTTTTTTTACTGTTTATGGGCCTTGGGGTAGGCCTGATATGGCACCATTTAAATTCACCAGATCAATCTTAGAAGAAAAACAAATAGATGTTTTTAACTATGGAAAACATACAAGAGATTTTACATATATTGAGGATATTGTTGAGGGATTAATAAAAGTTATTGATAAGCCAGCATCTTCCAATGATAAATGGGACAGCAATCATCCTGACACAGCTTCAAGTAAAGCTCCATGGTGTATTTATAATATAGGAAATAACCAGCCAATCCAGCTTTTAGATTATATAAAATCACTTGAAAAAGTTTTGGCAAAAAAAGCAAATATTAATTTTCTACCTTTACAGCCAGGTGATATAAAAGATACAGATGCTGATATCAGCGATCTAATGAAAATTTTTCATTATAAACCGAATACAACAATCGATGAGGGTAATCTAAAATTTATTAATTGGTACAAGCAATACTTTAATTTGTAGTTATTTCTTTTATGATGAATGATAATATGATTTCTAATCCCTTAAAAACAGCCGTTCTTTTTTTAGTCTTTAATAGACCACATCTTACTGTTAAAAGTTTTGAAGCAATTCGAAAAGTAAGGCCTGCTAGATTGTATGTCGCTTCTGATGGCCCTAGACCAGAAAAAGATGGTGAAGAAAAACTTGTATCCAAAGTTCGGGAGATAGCAACAGCGGTAGATTGGCCATGTGAAGTTAAAACTCTTTTTCAGAAAAAAAATCTAGGATGTAGCTACGGTGTTAGTGATGCAATCACATGGTTTTTTGAACATGAGGAGCAAGGTATTATTTTAGAGGATGATAATTTACCTCATCCAGATTTTTTTTTATTTTGTGAGACACTTTTAAATCGATATAAAAATAATGAAAAAATTTCAACAATTAGTGGAGATAATTTTCAAAATGGAATTAAGCGAGGCGAAGCATCATATTATTTTTCAAAATACTTCCATGGATGGGGTTGGGCTACTTGGCGAAGAACATGGAAACTTTATGATAAAAAAATTAAATTTTGGCCAGAATGGAAAGCATCTAATGATTGGATTGGTAAGTTTCCAAATATTATTGAGAGAAGATATTGGGAAAAAATCTATAACATGATGCATGAAACAGATTTTGATAGTATGGCCTATCCATTTCAAGCAAAAATTATGTATCATGGTGGTTTAAATATATTACCAAATGTAAATTTAGTAAGCAACATAGGCTATGGAGAAGATGCAACTCACACGACTAATAAAAATAACCAAGAAAGCAATATTCAAACTCGATCATTAGGTAAAATTGAACATCCTAAAATAATTGAAGTAAATTATGAAGCTGATGCTTATGATTTTGAATGGACATTTGGAGGGAGAAATTTAAGATATCCAAGAAATTTATTTCTTTTTCCAAAAAGAATTTTTTATTTTATTTTAAGAAAAATTGATAAATTAATTAACTAAAACAAATAATTATTAAATGAAGTTTATACCAATTTCAAAGCCATCAATAACAAAAAAAGAAATTGATTATGTCACTAAAGCATTATTATCTGGTTGGGTTTCATCTTTAGGAGAATATATAGAAAAATTTGAAAATAAATTTGCAGAATATTGTGAAGTTAAAAAATCAGTTAGTGTTACCAGTGGAACAACGGGACTTCATTTAGCAATGGAAGCTATGGGAATAGGGACGGGTGATGAAGTTATTATTCCAGATCTAACGTTTATAGCTACAGCTAATGCCGTTAAATATACTGGTGCTAGAGTTGTTACAGTTGATATTGAAGAAAAATCTCTTTGCATTTGTCCAGTTGCTATAAGAAAAGCGTTGACGAGTAAAACAAAAGCGATAATTGCAGTACATCTAAATGGTTATCCAGCAAATATGAAACTCATTAATGAAATAGCTAATCAACATAAGTTATATGTCATAGAAGATGCAGCTGAAGCTCATGGAGCAAAATTTTTTGATAAAAAAGTTGGAAGTTTAGGGCATGTAGGAGTTTTTAGTTTTTATGGAAATAAAATCATAACCAGTGGTGAGGGTGGGATGATAACAACTAACAATGTTGACTTAGCAGAAAGAATTAAATTTTTGAGAGATCATGCTATGTCTAAAACAAAAAAATATTGGCATACTGAGGTAGGGTATAATTACCGAATAACAAATCTTCAAGCAGCATTGGGAGTTGCGCAATTAGAGAGAATCGACGAGCTCCTGAACAAAAGAGTCTCAATTTATAAACAATATTATAAAAATTTATCAAATATAAAAAATTTTCAGTTAAATAGAACTAATGAATTTTTAAATGTTTCTTTTTGGTCAATTTGTCTTGAAATAAAAAATTTTAATATAATTAAAAGAGATAATTTAATGAATAGTCTTAGAGAACATAATATTGATACAAGACCTTATTTTTATCCAATATCAGACATGCCAATGTATGATACTGTTAATACTAAAATTACACATGAAATCTATCAAAAGGGCATATATTTGCCAATTTTCTTTGACTTAAAAAATGATGAAATAGATTATATTTGTGAAACAATTATAAAATTAACAAAATAATTTATTTAATAATTATCGTAATAAATATTTTATGATTTATATTCATTTTAAATTAATAAACATAAAAACAAATGCTCACTATTAAATACTTTAAACCAAAATTTAGCTATAATTTGATTAGAGTAGGAAAAAATAATGATGGAGGATATCTCATCGATGCTTATTCTTTCAAAAAAACTGAGAAATTAGTAAGTCTTGGTATAAGTGATGACTGGTCTTTTGAAAAAGATTTTTTTTTAAAAAGAAATAAAAAAATATCTATTGAGTGTTTTGACGATAGATTGGATGAAAAATTTTTGATTAAAAATTTAGTAATAAAGTTTATATTAATTCTATATCATATAAAGTTTGATTTTTTTTTAGATGGAGTCAAAAAATTTTTTTCCTATATTAAATTTAAAAAATTTTTTTTATTTAAAAAAAAAAAAATTACCTACGGAGACTTAGATAAAATTTTAAAAAATAAAAAAAATAACATATTTCTTAAGATTGATATAGAGACAAGTGAGTATAGAATTTTAAAAGATATATTATCAAACCAAAAAAAAATTATTGGGCTTGCAATTGAATTTCATGATTGTGACCTGCATGAAAAAAAAATAATTAATTTCATTAATTCATTAGATTTAACTTTAGTACATATACATGGCAATAATTATAGTGATAAAGACCTTAATGGAAATCCGACAGCTATGGAATTGTCATTTGCAAGGTTTCCTATTAAGAAAAATAAACCAATATCACTTCCAAACAAACTGGATATGCCAAATAATAAAAATAAAAAAGAAGTTAGGCTGAGATTTAATGATTAAAGTTTTTAATTCTAAAAAATCTTATATATTTTATTGAAAAAAACTTCTAATTATTTATAAATTGTGAAAAAAATTGGTATAGTAATATCTGGAAAAGAAGATAGTGGTGGTTTAAGTCAATATTCGTGGTCATTAATTGATGCATTAAAAAATGATCAATTTAATAGATACATTATTTTTTGCGAAAAAGAGAACTTAGTAGTAAGGAATTCTAATGTTTTTGAAGTAAGATTGATAAGTAAAGAATTTAATTTATTGAATAAAATAATAATTTTTTTTTCATATTTATTTGTAATTAGATCTAAAATTATTTTTTCAAAGAAAAGTTTAACTATATTTAGTGACATCGACTATTTTATTGTTCCCTCAGCATCAGGTTACCCTCATTTTTTTTTAGGCAAACCATTCGTTTTTACATTACATGATTTACAAGATAGGTATTTTCCTGAGTACTTTTCTAAAATTCAAATTTTTTTAAGAAGAATAATGCATCGTGCATTATCAATGAGGGCATCAAAAATTTTGTGTGAGTCTATATTTGTTAAAAATGATATTATTAAATTTTTAAAAATTGATACCAATAAAATTCATATTGTCCCTGGACCCGCACCTAAATCATTAATAAATTTTAAAATTAACCTTTCAAAATTAGATATAATCAAAAAAAAATACAATATTCAAAATAAGTTTATTTTTTATCCTGCACAAACATGGAAACACAAAAATCATATTCGTCTTATTGATGCATTTGAAGTAGTTTCCAGTAAGTTTAATGATGTAGATCTTGTTTTAACTGGAGCACCAAAATCAAATCACTCTAGAGTAATAGACAAAATTGCTAATAGTAAAATATCAAGCAGAATAAAATACTTAGGTTATGCAGATTATTCAGAATTACCATATTTATACAAAGCGTCAGAATTTCTTGTGATGCCCTCACTATTTGAAAGTATAAGTATTCCAATATATGAGTCTTTTTCTCTCAAAGTACCAGTTATGTGCTCGAATATTACTTCAATACCAGAACAGGTAGGAGATGCTGCGCTTATTTTTGATCCTTGGGACATCAAAGATATATCAGATAAAATGATAATGTATCTAAATAATCAAGATCTAAAAGAAGAAATGGGTTTAAAAGGTTATAAAAAAATTCAAAACTTGAATCATTACGACTATTGTAAAAGATTAATAAATATTTTTAATTCTTAGAAAAATTATTTAATATTTAAAAAAGGGTATAATATCCACTTAAATTAAGTTATAGATCAATTTTGTTGTGAACATTCATATAAAACACATAGTTAAAAAAATACTTTACAAACTTGGATGGGATTTGTATCGCTTTGAACCATCTAGCAGCCCTCAAATGCAAATTAGTACATTTTTAAAAAGAAAGAACATAAATGTTATTTTTGATGTAGGTGCAAATATTGGTCAATTTGCAAAAGATCTTAGGAGCGCTGGATATAATGATCAAATCGTTAGTTTTGAACCCTTATCTAGCGCATATGCTAAACTTTTGAAAATTTCAAAAAAAGACAAGAAATGGCTATTACATGAACGAGGTGCCATAGGCAATCGAAATGAGGAAATTACTATTAATGTATCAAAGAACTCAGTTTCATCATCTGTATTGCCTATTAAAGACTCACATTTATCAGCAGCACCAACATCAGTTTTTATTTCAAAAGAAAAAGTACCCATGTTTAAACTTGATTCCATTTCTAAAAGATATCTTAAAGATAGCTCGAAATTGTTTATCAAAATTGATACACAGGGTTATGAATGGGAAGTGCTCGATGGGGCAAGGCATACTATTTCTAGAGCAATAGGAATAATTTGTGAATTATCACTTGTTCCACTTTATAATAATCAGCATTTATGGAGAGAGATAATAGATAGATTAGAAAAAGAAGGGTTTATTTTATGGGCTTTGCAAAAAGGCTTAACGGATCCAAAAACAGGTCAGTCATTACAAATGGATGCTATTTTTGTGCGTAGGGACGAAATTTAGAAAAATTTAAAAAATTACACAAGAATGAAAATAAAATTATATCAAAACTTTCTTTATATTTTATATAGTAGTTTGCTAGTATTAGCTGGATTTTTTTTTTTCTATCAGCGAAACATTTCAGGTGAATCGTTAATTTACACTTTAGGTATAGACGAAATAAATTATATAAATATGGCTAATGGATTGGATAGCATCACATTCAATCTTCATAAGTGCCGCTTTTTTATTCCGAGCATACTTAAGGTATTGCCATTTAAAGCTATAAATGAACTTTTTATATTTAACTTAATTAGTTTAATTTTTTTATTTTATAGTTTGATTAAACTTACAAAAGAATACCTAATATCTGATAAAATTATATTTTTAAATTTATTAATTTTCTTATCTGCTTTTAGTGTTTCCTATAATTTCTCTAATTTCTATTTAATGGATGTTTCATCAATGACTACAATTATATTTTTTTTAATATCAATTATTAGAAAATCTTTTTTTTTTGCTTTATTTTGGATTGTAATAAGTGTGCTTATTAGAGAAAATGCAATTATTTTTTTGCCTATTTTTTATATAACTTTTTCAAAAAGATTTTCTCTGTTATCATCTTTGATTATTCTAATTACTTATTTTCTTCCTAAAATAATTATTTCTAATGGTGCTTGTATTACAAGCATAATAGATTTAGAAAAATTTAGTGCATTATTTGAGTCAATATTTTATATTAAAGGCTACTTGTCATATGGATCTCTATGGTTTTTGGGTACGGTGGGCTTATTTTATTTTAAACATAAAAATCGTCACATTTATAAAGTTACAATGTTTTTTTCATTATTCAGTATATTAGGATCTTTTTTTTCAAGTATGTTTTCTTTTTCAGATATTACAAGAATGTGTATTTTAATGTTCCCATGTTTATTTCTAGGCACCTCTTTTTTTTTAAATAAGATTTATAATTTAAAAAATAGTATATATTTTTTGATGTTACTAATTTTTTGTGGATTTGTTTTGATTACTAATTTGATACCAAACGTTATAGTTAATGGTAATTTTAACTCACTAGATAACTATATACTGTCTAATTATGTTGTTGTTACAATTTCACTGATATTACAATTTTTTATATCCATTTATTTGATAAAAAAATACTTAAATAATAAAATTATAAATCAGTAAAAATTAATATAAGATGAAGATTAGAATTGATTTATAAGAATTAAAAATAAGATATAGCTATGAATAGGTTAAGTATAATTATCCCTTGTTATAATGAATCATTAACAATTGTTAGCATAATTGAAAAAATTTTAAATAATAAACAATTTGATTACGAAATTATAGTTATAGATGATTTTTCAACAGATGGTTCAAGAGAAATTTTAAAAACGTTAGTTAACAAAAAAATTCAACATCTAATATTGAATGATAAAAATTATGGTAAAGGATATTCTGTTAGACAAGGAATAAATAAAGCAACAAGCGATATATTGTTAATTCAAGATGCTGATCTTGAATATGATCCTTTAGATTATGGAAAACTTGTTAAGCCAATTTTAGATGATCATGCTGAAGTAGTTTTTGGTTCTAGATTTATTGGCTCTCAAGAAAAAAGAGTTTTGTATTTTTGGCATAGATTGGGCAATGGATTCCTTACTTTATTGTCAAATGTGTTTACAAATTTGAATATGACTGACATGGAATGTTGTTATAAGGTTTTTAAGTCTGATCTAATTAAAAATATAAATCTAAAGGAAAATAGATTTGGTTTTGAGCCCGAAATAGTAGCAAAAGTTTCTAAAAAAAACTTAATAGTTTATGAGGTTGGTGTCAAATATTATGGACGAAAATATTCTGAAGGTAAAAAGATTACTTGGAAAGATGGTTTTAGTGCTATCAGAAGTATAATTAAGTATAATATTAAATAGTAGTAAAATTTATCTAAAATAAATGATAAAAAAAAAGTATTTGTATAAAAATTAAAAATCTGCATCGAGTATTATAAAAATATATATGATTCACATTATAATACCTGTCCATAATAGATTAAATTTTACTATAGATTGTCTTAATTCTTTAAAAAAACAAGATATCTATAATCAATTTAACTTAATAGTTGTAGATGATGGATCAACAGATGGAACTAGTGAGTATTTAAAAAAAAATTTCCCTGAAGTAAAAATTTTAAATGGAGATGGATCTCTTTATTGGGGTGGAGCCATCAACTGCGGTATAAAATATGTAATAAAGATACACAAAGTTCAAGATTGGGTATTAATAGTTAATAACGATGTAGAATTCACAGTTGATGCTATCTCAACTTTGATAAAAGTTTCTATTAAAGAAAAAAGAAAAGTTATTTCAAGTGCATTAACTCTAAATTTTGAAGATAAAAAAACAATAATTACATCAGGAACAATTGTCAAAAGCTGGTTATTTAATGATACTGAACATATTTTAAGAGGTTTAAATATAAATTATCTGACTAAAAAGAGTCCAGTAAAAGTTGACCTTTTAACCGGAAGATGTCTACTGCATCCGATAGAAATATTTGAAATAGCAGGCAATTATGATTGCAAAAATTTTTTACATTATGGAGGTGATGATGAATTTTCTATGCGGGTAAAAAAGCATGGTTATGACACTCTAGTTTGTCCCAATAGCATTGTTTTTTTAAAAACTAAAAATCAAGAATATAAAAAAAAACTAAGTTTTAAAAGTTTTCAATTTACTTTTTTTAATATAAAATCAAGTTCTAATATAATTAGTAAATTTTATTTTACAATGAAAGTAGTCCCATCATATGCTAAATTAAGTTTTTTTATAATTGGAGTTATAAAGTCATTTTATATCTTTTTTAAAAAAAAATTTTAAACTTATATAAATAATAATAAAGTATACTTTTATAAATATGAAAAATTTTAATAAATATAATATTGCAGTAATAGGTGGAGGATATGTAGGATTAGATTTAGCTATAGCTTTTTCAAAAAAATATTCAGTTATATGTTACGATTTAAATTTTGATAGAATTCAACAATTAACTAAGGGTATAGATTTAAATAATCAACAAAGTAGTAAATCTATTTTACAAAAAAACTTATCTTTTTCAAATGATGAAAAAAGCATAAAAAACCTAGATACTTATATTGTTACTGTACCAACCCCCATAAACAAATCTAATCGTCCAGATTTGAAAATGTTAAAAGATGCAAGTAAGTTAATTGGCCAATCTATTAAAAAAAATTCTACAATTGTTTTTGAATCAACAACTTTTCCAGGTTGTACAGAAGAAATTTGTATCCCAATCATTGAAAAAAATTCAAAATTAAAATTTAAAAAGGATTTCAAAGTAGCTTATTCGCCTGAAAGAGTTAATCCTGGTGATAAAGTTTATACACTTAACACAATCACAAAAATTGTCGGTGCAAATGATAGAATAACTCTTGTTAAAGTAAAAAATCTATATCAAAATATCTGTAAAGTAATATATCCAGTTAGCAATATAAAAGTTGCAGAGAGTGCAAAGGTTATTGAAAATATTCAAAGAGATATAAATATAGCTTTTGTTAATGAACTTTCAATTTTATTTAATAAATTAAATATATCAACTAATGAAGTTTTGAAAGCAGCTAGCACAAAGTGGAATTTCCATTATTATAAGCCAGGTTTAGTAGGGGGACACTGCATAAGTGTAGACCCTTATTACCTATCTTATAAAGCTAAAAAGAATAATTTTAATACAAAGTTAATTTTATCTGGTAGGCAAATTAATGAATCAATGGGAAAATATGTTGCAAAAAATGTCATTAAATTATTATCCAATAACAAAGTAAACTTATCAACTGCGCGTGTTGGAATATTGGGGTTTGCTTTTAAAGATAATATTCCTGATATAAGAAATACAAAAATTTTACAAATTACTAATGAGCTTCAAAGAAATAAGATAAAATTTAAAGTATTTGACTCTCTGGCATCTAAAAATGAAGCAAAAAAAAAAAATATAGAACTTTATGACTTTAAAGATTTAAAAAAATTTAAGTATGATGCTATTATTTTAGCTGTTTCGCATGATATTTTTTTGAAAAAGATTACTTATTATAATAAATTCTATAGAAATAAAAAAATTAAAATTTTCATTGATATTAAAAATAATTATTCAGCGATGGAATTGCAAAAACAAAAATTTAATTTTTTTCAATTATAAATTAAGAAAGACCAACATTATTAAAACTATAAATTTAATTTTTTGACTGATATAAAATTTATTAAACTATTATTCTTTTTATCATTGTGTTATGGTTATTTAAATGGTTCAGGTCTTTATGGATTTTCAAACGATTACTATGGTTATTATGATCAACCTAATGCCAATTTTTATAATTGGCGAGAAAGTTCTATAATTTTAGCAACATTAACAGTAAAAAAATTTCATATAGGAGTTTATTTAATAAGTTTTTTTTTAGCATTTTCTCTAGGATTGATGCTTAGAACTTATTTTAAAATAAAAAAGATTAAATCATTTTCTTTTTATTTAATAATCTTTGTAGCAATTTTACATACTCATCCAATTATAATGTCAGTCTCTGGAGCAATGAGACAGGGATGGGCAATGATTTTTATTTTTCTTTCTTTATTTTTTCTTCTTGATGAAAAAAAAACTTTATCCCTTATAATGATAACAATAGCAGTTTTCATGCATAAATCTGGGTTATTTTTTTTTCTAGTTTATATACTTACGATTATTTCTCTATATATCCAAAAAAAATTTAGCCAAAAAAAATTATTAATAATTCTATCAAGTTTGATTGTGGCAATTAGTTTTTTTATATTTATGGGTTCATCAAATAATTTAATAACTCAAAGAATTATTGGAGCTGACCTTAGACCTGTATGGTTAGTAATTAACATTATGTATATTTTTTACTATATTTATTCATATAATTTTTTTTCGTCATCAAAGTTTAATTTTGCTAGTTTATTTTTTCTTTATGTTTGCATACTATTACCTATAACTGCTTATTATGGATTTACTTATAATTACGAAAGACTTAATATGATAATTGCTATTCCATTAATTTTAACGTCACTATCAAATATTAAGAAAGATAGTTATTATTTTGCCCTAAGTGCAGTAATGTTTTTATATTTATTTTTAACTATTTATCTAGGCATGTATAGTGAGGGACTGGTCTAAGTATTATGTGTGGAATTTTTGGAATTATATCAAGTAGAAATGTTGATTTAGCTGACCTTTCTATTTTGGCAAAAAATGCAAGACAAAGAGGAAAAGATTCTTCTGGTTTTTTGAAATATGATGGATCCAAATATAGTATTAGCAGGTACGATAATGATTTAAAAAAATCTATAAAAAATATAAATAAAAAAAATAAAATTGTTATTGGACATAGTAGATTGGTTACAAACTCTATGGTTGATAATCAGCCAGTTTTTAAGCATAATATCAGTGTAATTCACAATGGAATTATAGTTAATTTTAAAAATTTATTTAGTGAATTCAAACTTAAACAAGATTTAAAAGTTGATACAGAGATAATTGTTGAATTATTTAATTTTTTTTTAAATCAAAAAAAAGATTTAAAAGATGTTATAAATTTAGTTTTATCTGTCATAGAAGGTAGCGCATCTTGTATAGTGCATTTAGCAAAATTAGGTAAATTGATTTTATTTACAAATAATGGAAGTTTATATTTGGGTAAAAAAAATGATAACCTTTATGTGAGTTCGGAATCTTTTTCTCTTAAAAAGATAAAGTGTATAGGAATTAAAAAAGTAATTGAACCAGTAATAATTGATGTCCCTTTTAGTCAAGAAAAAATTTTTGTAAAAGATTATAAAATTCAAAGAAAAAGTTTAGTTCCAAATTTCTCTAATTCATCAATTAGTGAAAAGCTCTTAAAATATGAAATAAATAAAATTAAAAGATGTACAAAGTGTATTTTGCCAATAAATTTTCCTTTTATAGTTTTTGATAATGACGGCGTGTGTAATTTCTGTAATAATTATAAAAAAAAATATCAGGATTTTCATGAAGATGATGAAAAGCAAAAATTTGAAAAAATTTTAAAAAATTATAAAGATATAAATGGTAAAAGTATAAGTTGTATTTTTCCTCTTTCTGGTGGAAGAGATAGTTGTTATGGACTTCACTTAGCAGTTAAAGAGCTTGGTTTAAAGCCTGTTACTTTTACTTATGATTGGGGCTTGGTGACTGACTTAGCAAGAAGAAATATAAGTAGAATGTGTTCTATTTTAAATGTTGAAAATATTATTATTGCTGATGATATCGCAAAAAAAAGATCCTATATAAGAAAAAATGTTATTGCCTGGCTAAAAAAACCACATTTGGGAATGGTTAATATATTTACAGCTGGTGACAAACATTTCTACAGGTTTTTAGAAAAAATTAAGAATCAAAACGAGATAGATTTAAATATTTGGTCTTACAATCCATTTGAATTAACACATTTCAAACACGGATTTTTAAATATAAAACCTAACTTTTTTAATAAAAAAACCTATAATCAGGGTATATTGAACCAATTAGAATATCATTATCAAAGATTAAAAGTTATGATGGGAAATTTCTCATATTTTAATTCCTCAATCATTGATACTTACGTGGGTGAATTTAGTAGAAGCATTCGTAAACATAATGATTATTATTATTTATTTAACTATTTTATATGGAATGAGAATAAAGTTAATGAAACTTTATTAAATACTTATAACTGGGAAAAATCACCAGATACGGATTCTACTTGGCGAATAGGTGATGGTGCTGCTCCATTTTATAATTATATTTATTATGTGATGACAGGATTTACTGAATTTGATACCTTTAGGAGCAATCAGATAAGAGAGGGAAATTTATCAAGAGAACAAGCTTTAAAATTAATTGAAATTGAGAATAGGCCAAAATATCAAAGTATTAAGTGGTTTTTGGATGTTATAGATTTAGATTTTGATAAAACAATCAGTAGAATTAATGAATTTGCCTACAATAAAAACTAAGTTTTTTACATTTTAAATAAATAATTAATGAGGAAAATACTTTTTATAAGTAAATATTTAACGACAAGCAAAAATGGTTTTGAATCGAGGCTTTCTACATTAATTAGTTTATTTAACAAAAATAATTATGAAGTTACAGCTATTACTAGTAGCCTTTCACTAAAAAAATTTAAATTTCAAAAAAAATATACTCACAAAAAAATTAATAATATTAGTTATTATTTTGTCAGAGAAAAAAATGATTACTCTTTATATTCTTTCCAAAGAATCATATCTTGGATAAAATTTGAATTTAATGTCTTTAACTTTAATTATAAAAAAATTCCCTTTAAACCAGATGTTATATATATCTCATCTCTATCTTTACTCACCATCTTAAATGGCATCTATTTAAAAAAAAAATTTAAAGCTAAGCTTGTTTTTGAAATGAGAGATCTTTGGCCATATTTTTTGTACACAACTGGTAAATTTTCTAAAATAAACCCTTTTGTTGTCTTGTTAGGTTTAATTGAAAAATATGGTATTTATCAAAGTGATTTAATTGTTGGATTAATACCAAAAATTAAACAGTATATAAACTATAGGGGTTTTTATACGAAAAAAGTTTTTGCATCAACTTTTCCAGTTAATAAAAATTTTTTTATCAATAATAAATCTCATACAATAAATTTAGATAATAAGTATTTTAATATTTGCTATGCAGGTAATTTTGGTTTTGATAACCATCTAAATGATTTATTGGGTTTAATTTCAGAAATTCAAAATAAATCATTTATATTTCACTTTTTTGGAGACGGGTCTCAAAAGCAAAACTTAAAAAATAAATTTTCTTATCTAAAAAATGTCAAGTTTTATGATCATGTAGACTATAAAGATTTGCATTCAATTTTAGTTAAAATGGATTGTCTTATTGTTAGTTTTGGTTTCAGTAATAAGTATCCTATATTTGGATATGAGCTTAATAAATTAAATAATTATTTAATGGCATCAAAACCGATAATTGTTATTGGAAAAAAAGAAAATTTGAGTAAAAATAGAGGTGAATTTATATTTGTAACTAAAAATAATTCATTAATTTTTGAAAAAAAATTAACATCAATAAAATCGAATTACAATTTTTTTTTAAAAATTGCAAAAAAAAACAAAAAGAAACTTTTATTAAGAAACAATCCAAATGCTATTTTTAAAAAAACAGTTAATAATTTGAGAAATTTATAATGTATAATCAAAAACAAATTGAACTAGTCTCAAAAGTTTTAAAAGATAATAAAACTAATTATTGGACTGGAAAAGAATGTAAAAAATTTGAAAAGGAATTTTCTAATTATCATAATGTAAAATATTCTATTACCGTTTCTAATGGTAGTGTTGCATTGGAAATTGCCTTAAAGGCCCTAGGTTTAAAAAAATATGATAAAATCATAGTAACACCAAGATCTTTTGTAATTTCAGCTAGTTGTGTGCTAAATCTTGGATTAAGGCCTATTTTTTCAGATGTAGATGACAATGGAAACCTGCACATTAATGGTATTAAAAAAGTGTACAATAAAAATATAAAAGCTATCATTATTGTACATTTAAACGGATTAGCATGTGATTTAGACCCAATATTATCCTTTGTTAAAAAAAATAAAATTTACTTAATTGAAGATTGTTCACAAGCACATGGCGCAATTTATAAATATAAAAAAGTAGGTTCATTTGGAGATATATCCACATGGTCTTTCTGCCAAGATAAAATTATATCTACAGGTGGTGAAGGTGGAATGATTTCAACCAACAATAAAAAATTATTTTTAAAATCATGGTCTTTAAAAGATCATGGCAAAAATTATGAAAGTGTGCTGTACAAAAAAAATAAAACTGGATTTAGATGGTTGCATGATGGCCTTGGATCAAATTATCGAATGACTGAAATGCAGGCTGTAATTGGAAGAGAACAATTAAAATCATTAGATCAAATACTTAAAAAAAGAAATTTCATAGCAAACCTATATCTGATTGGATTAAGGGATTATTATCAAAAATATAAAATTTTAAAAAAACCAAATTTTAGATGTCAAACCTGTCCTTTAAAGGAAGATTTAAAAAAATGTAATAAATGTGTACACTCTTATTACAAGCTTAGTTTATTTATTAATAAAGATAAAATTAATCAAATAAAATTAATCAAACAGCTGAATAAAAATAATGTTGACTGTGGAGTTGGATCATGTCCTGAAATTTATAGAGAAAAAATCTTCAAGAAATTGAAATTTTTTCCAAAAAAAAGATTACCAAATGCAAAATTACTTGGTGAAACAAGCTTAACATTTCGAATTAACCCTTATAGATCCCTTTCAAATATAAAGATAGAAATTAATCATATAAAAAAAATATTAAATAAATATATCTTTCAATAAAAATGATGATTAAAAATAAATTTATAGATCAAGTCAATCAAGATTTAAAAAACTTAAATTTTATTGATAATAAGATTAACCATAAATCGTTAAATGAATTAGGTTTTTTTGTTTTAAAAAAAGCTTTCAATAAGAAAACTATAGAAAATTATAGGTTGAAGTTTTTAAATAGTCAAAAAAAACAAATCATTAAAAAAACAAAAAATCATTTAGTAGAAGTTAAGATTGATAAATTAAATTTTTTTAAAAAAATATATAAGGATCTACAATTAAAAAAAATTGTTAAGAATTTTTATAATGGAAATGTTGGTTCTGATTTTTTTAGAATAGTTAAAAAAGATAGTCAAAATACAAAACCTGTTTTTTGCCATCAGGATACAGGATATCAATTTGGGTCGTTTAATAGATTTTCTCTTTTTATATCTCTTACTAAAAGTAATAAATTTAATGGAGGAATGGTAATTTATCCATCAACACATAAATTTGGCTATTTGAGTGATGCTGGGGAAATATCAAAAAAAATTACAAAAAACTTTATTAAGATTTGCCCAAGTTTGGAAAGTGGTGACGTGTTAGTGATGCATTCAAGTTTGTGGCATGAGTCTCATAAAAATTATGAAAAAATAGATAGAATTTATTTAGAGGTACATATTCAGGATGCAAATGAACCTTCTACAATTTTTGTGATATCAGGAAAAAAAAATAATAAAATAGATATTCCATTTGATAAAAATAAAATATTTTCAAATTCTAGAAGTCAAAGGATCACTAGATTAAAAAAAATAATTAAAAAAGCTGATAAATAAATATTTATATTATAATAATATGTATCAAAAATATTTTAAAAGGTTGTTTGATATAATCTTAAGTTTGATTTTAATTTTGCTATTATTTCCTTTTATGGTTTTAATATTTATTTGTGTGTGGACTTTTATTGGATATCCAATTTTTACTCAAAAGCGACCAGGCCTAAATAATAGAGTTTTTACTTTGTATAAATTCAAAACTTTATATGATTCTTCTAAATATATTTCTGAAAAACAAAAACAAAATGCATTAGGCAATTTTTTACGAAGAACGAGTTTAGATGAATTGCCACAACTGTTTAATATATTAGAAAATAAAATGAGCTTTGTTGGACCAAGGCCTCTTCTTGTGAAATATTTAAAAATAAAAGCTTTTAAAAATCATGAAAGAAGAAAATGTTTGCCTGGTATTACAGGCCTTGCTCAAGTTGATGTCTTCAATAAATCAATTGTAAAGAAAAGAAAATCAAAATGGATAGATCAATTTAATTCAGATAAAAAATACTATAAAAATATAAGTTTTAAATTAGATTTACTAATCATTTTAAAAACTGTTACAAAGTTGGTAAGTTCAAATAAGATTGATTATTATAAAGAAACCAAATTATCTTCAAAATATTTTAATTAATAAAATACCCCTTTATTATAAAATTAATTGATATATATATTTATTATTTTGAATCTTATGAATAATAAAATATTAAAAAACCTTGAAATTATATTTGAAAAAAAAGTCAAAGAAAATGACAAAACTAGCAAGCTTGATAATTTCGACTCTATAACTATTTTGCAAATCATGAACTTAGCTAAAACAAATTATAAAAAAAATGTTGATGGCTTAACTATCGCTAAATGCAAAACAATTTCAGAGATAATAGATTTATTAGTTTAAGTGTTAAAAGAAATTAAAGGTATCGAAATTGCTGGAATATCTTGCTGTGTTCCAAAACATTTTTTTTTTAATAATGATAATAAATATCATAAAAATATATCTAGGATCACAAAAGCTATTGGAATTGAATCTAGACCTGTAGCTGATGAAAAAACCTGCACATCTGATTTAGTTTTAAAATCTGCAAATTATATTTTGAAGAAACTTAAATGGAAAAATCACGATATTGATGTTTTGGTTTTTGTAACTCAAACGGCAGATTATTTAACGCCAGCGACATCTGGCATTCTTCAAGATAAATTACACCTTAAAAAATCAACATTAGTTTTTGATATTAATTTAGGCTGCTCTGGTTATACCCATGGTCTAATTATGATATCATCTTTAATGAAAAGTTTAAATTTAAAAAAAGGTTTACTTGCTGTAGGAGACGTGACCACTAAATTAGTTAATAAAAAAGATGGTGTATCAAATTTATTATTTGGTGACGCAGGAAGTGTAACAGCAATTATAAATAGCAAAGACAACAAAAAAAATTTATTTTGTAATTACCATTCCAATGGAGCAGGCTTTGAAGATATTATAGTTTCTTCACATTCTTTGTCTGGTAGAAATGAACTCACAAAAAATAAATTAATAGACAAAAGAGATGATAAAAAAAATTTTAGATCACAAGTAAATATTTCTTTGAATGGCCCTAATATTTTTAATTTTGCAATAAACAATATTCCCCCGTTATTAAAAAAAGTAATAAAGAAGATAACAAATATTAAGTTCTGTTTTTTACATCAAGCAAATAAAATGATCCAAGATAGTATAGAAAAACAATTAAACAATAAAAAGATTATATTTCCTACCTCTCTTAAAAAATTTGGTAATACTAGTTCAGCCTCTATACCTGTAACAATATGTCATAATTATTATAATCAAAAATTAAACAATTATTCCTTATTATGTGGTTTTGGTGTTGGATTATCAATTTCTACGGTTATTGTAAATTTGGAAAAAACAAAAATTTTTAAAATAATTAAGTTATGAAAAAAAATATACTTATTACCGGTGCAACATCTGGAATTGGTTTTAGTCTTTTTAAAAAATATATTAAAAAAAATTACCAGCTTTATTTAATTGGAAGAAATTTTTTTAATGTTAACAAAATTATAATTAATAAAAAAGACAAGCAAAAAGTAAGTAAAATTAAATTTGATTTTAAAAATAGTCTTAAAAAATTTGATTTTAAGAAAATACCAAAATTAGACCATTTAGTAATTGCCGCTGGAATAGCAAAGCATAATTTAGTTAAAGATTTTGACGAAAAAATTTTTGACGATGTTGTAAATATTAACTTAGTTCAAACTGCAAAGTTTTTAGCTTTATTAATCAAGAAAAATAAGATTAATAATAATGCTTCAATTGTAGTAGTTTCTTCAATTAGTGGCTACAAAATGGCATTCAATTTTCATTATGCTTATTCTATTTCTAAAGCTGGACTTGTGGCTTTGACCAGGTCGCTTGCTAATGAGTTAAGTTCAAAAATGGTCAGAGTTAATGCAGTGGCCCCAGGTATGGTTAGCACGCCACTAGCTAACAAATTAAATAAAGATGAGTATTTTACAAATCTAGATAAAGAAAAATATTTACTTGGTAAAAGATATGCGAAACCTTCAGAGATAGCTGATGTAATAGATTTTTTACTTTCATCTAAATCATCATTTATTACTGGACAGACTATTGTTGTAGATGGAGGATTCACATTAACAAAATAAATAGTATGAATAAAAAATTTTATCTAATTGGTGCTGGCGATTACGGTAAACAATTAAAAGTTTTTCTTAAAAAAAATAAGATTGTTAGCCTGGTTCAGTTCGTTGATGATAAATTAGACTTAAATGTTAATAATTTTTTTAAAAAGAAAAATAAAGTTTATTTTAATATAACAATCTCAAAACCGTTGATAAGAGAATTAATTTATCTAAAACTTACTAAAAAAAATTTTTTCTATAAAACTTTAATTTTTCCCAATAAAAATATCTATTCTAATAAAATTGGAAATGGATGTGTCTTAGAGCCAAATATACTTGTTGCAAACGACGTTTTGCTTGGAATAGGAAATTTTATTTTTTATGGATCATCTATTGCTCATAAAGTAAATGTGGGAAATTTTTGTAATATCGGTTGTAATGTAGTAATTTCTGGAAATACAAAAATAGGAAATAAAGTTATAATAGGAGCCAATACCTTTATCTCTAATAATTTAGATATTTGTGATAATGTCACAATTACCCCAGGGTCAGTTATATTAAAAAGTATAAAAAAGCCTGGTATTTATCAAAATAATATAATTATTAAATCAATTTAATGAAGTTTAATTTTAATAAAATAAATCAAAATCTGGATAAAAAAGGTTATTTTATAATTAAAAACTTTTTAAAGAAATCAGACATAAGCATTTCTTTTTTATCTCACTTAAAAAAAAAAAAATTATTTGTAGATGGTGTAATCCATGGAATTAACAATCAATATTATAATACAATAAATAAAAAAGTAAAAAAAATTGCAAAAAAACTAAATAATAATGATTTGAATATTAGTGATAATAAGTTTTGTTATGCATGTATTAGAATTAAAAAACAAAAAAAAGAAAAACCAAAATTGATAAAACCTTTTAATGTTTATAAAGACCCTAAAATTTTACCTGGTGGTGTATTAAATTGGCATATAGATCATTTTACATATTATTTTCATAACGACCATAAAAATTATTTGATTTGTTATATACCTATTTTTAAATCTGATCCAAAAAAATCTAACGTAGCAATTATTCCCTATGACGCATTAAAACGAAAAGACATCAATACATTTAAAAAAATTAAAGATAGAGGGGCCGTTAGGTTTAGGAAGGTTGAAAAAGATACTAAGCCTTGGTTTGATATGAGATTTAAAAAAGAAACTAAAATTAATGATTGGTATGCATTAGATGATTATAATGATCATACTCAAGGGTGGAAAATGAACGCAGATTTAGAAAAAATAAAGATAGTTCCAAAATTAAATTTGTATGATCTCTTAATTATGAAAGCAGATGTAATTCATAAAACGAATGACGCAAAAATCGATAGAATTGCAATCCGATGTGATATTTTGCCTAAAAATTCATTTTATGAGCAGTCGTTATTAGGTTTTTTTATAATATGCTTAAAATATTTCTTCCAGACAAAAAAAGTTAGATATAATTTAAAAAGGTATATAAAAAATTATGTCAATTTTAATAAAGGCTAATAAAAATATAATTAATCTTCCTCGTTATGTAAAGAGGATTTTAGCTATTACTATAGATATAGGCTTATGTATTTTTTGCACTTGGTTAGCATTTTATTTAAGACTAGAAAAATTTATTGATATTAATAATGTAACAACTTTAGCAGTTGAAATTTCAGTATTGTTAGCAATCCCAATATTTTGGCTAATGGGATTTTACAAAACCATTTTTCGTTTTGCAGGTTCGTCAATAATATACACAATATTTATTGCAACCTTTATTTATTCGTTATTATATTTCATAGTTATTGGCATTTATGGAATTCAAGGTATTCCAAGATCAATTGGTATTATTCAACCTACTTTATTATTTTTATCAATTTTAGCTTCAAGAATAATTATTAAATTTTTGTTTTTAGGTAATTTTAAAACATCTAAAAATAAAACTAGCGTTCTTATTTATGGAGCAGGTAGCGCTGGAAGGCAATTATTATCTAGTTTAGAAAATAATTTAGAGATGAAGGCGGTTGGTTTTTTAGACGACGATCCTCAATTTCATAGACAAAAAATATTAGGCCAAATAGTTTATGATCCATCAAATATAGAAAAATTAATTAATAAAAAAAATATTGATTTAGTTTTACTAGCTCTTCCTTCAATTACTCGACAAAAAAGAAATCAAATTATTAATACTTTAAACAATCTTAAAGTAATTGTTAAAACATTACCAAGTATTCAAGATATCATTGATGGCAAGGTATCAGTATCAGATATTAAAGATTTAACTATTGAAGATCTTTTAAGTAGAGAACAAGTTAAACCCAATTTAGAGTTATTATCTAAAAATATTAATTCAAAAGTTGTAATAGTTACAGGCGCGGGTGGCTCTATTGGCTCAGAAATATCTCGTCAAATTATAAAATTAGAACCAAAAAAATTAATTCTTATCGAATTAAATGAGTTCGCTCTATATAAAATAAATGAAGAATTAAAAAATATAAATCAAAATTTAAAAATCATTCCACTACTTTTGAATGTTCAAAGTTCATTAAAAATCGAAGAAGTGATTAAAACTTTTAAAGTAGACACTGTTTATCATGCAGCAGCTTATAAACATGTGCCTTTAGTTGAAGAAAATATTTGTGAAAGTATTAAAAATAATGTTTTAGGAACTTTTATAATAGCAAAAGCTGCGCTTAAATATAATGTTAGTAATTTTGTTCTAATCTCAAGTGATAAAGCGGTTAGATCAACAAATGTTATGGGTGCAACTAAAAGGCTTGCTGAAATCTGTGTTCAATCTCTTTATGATAATCAAAATCAGCAGTCTAAATTTGCAATTGTAAGATTTGGAAACGTACTACAATCGTCAGGTTCTGTTATTCCAAAATTCAAAAAACAAATTAAAGTAGGTGGCCCTATAACCCTAACACACCCTGATGTAACCCGTTATTTTATGACGATAACAGAAGCTTCCCAATTAGTTATTCAAGCAGGGGCCATGGCGGAGAAATGTGAGGTATTTGTTTTAGATATGGGTAAAAGTGTAAAAATTAAGGACTTAATTGATAAAATGATAAAACTTTCAGGGTTAACTATTAAAGATACTAAAAATTTAGATGGAGATATAGAAATTAAAATAACAGGACTTAGATCTGGTGAAAAATTGTATGAAGAATTATTGATAGGGGATAATCCTCAAAAAACTTGTCATGAAAAAATTCAAAAAGCACAAGATCCCTTTATTCCCTTTAATAGACTTAGAATAGATTTAGATAATTTATCAAGTTTAATAGAGGAAAATGGAGTAGCAGAGGCTAAAGATATGCTTTCTAAATTGGTTCCCTCTTATCAGTCAAATTCAAAAATTGTTGATCATTTTTATGAAGAACAATTAAATTTTAAAAATAATTTAAAATCATCTATAGCAATTAATAATCAGGAAAATAAAGTTATTAGGATTAAAACTAAATAATTTTATAACTTAAAAAGGTTTATGAATAATCTTAAATACTCAAATTCAGCTTTAATAAATTTAATAGTTGCTTCCATTATTCCTTTTTTAATATGGGGACCTTTTTTTCCAGATTTAATTGTAAGTATTTCAACTTTATTTTTTTTATTCTATATATTTAAAAATAAGAAAATTTTTTTCTTTAACAATAAACCACTCATTATTTTTTTTATTTTTTGTGTTTATTGTATTTTGCTCAGCTTATTTGTTGCAAAAAATATAACACTTAGTTTTGAAAGTTCTTTATTTTATTTTAGAATAGGGGTGTTTAGTTGTTTTGTTTGGTATTTAATTGATCGAGATAAAAGTATTTTAGCTTATTTTTATTATGCATTAGTAATATGTTTTTCAGCTTTAGTAATTGATGGTTATATTCAATATTTAACAGGCATTAATTTATCAGGATTTAAAATGTCAAGTAATCGTGTTTCATCATTTTTTGGAGATGAATTAATTATGGGCTCATATTTATCAAGATTATTCCCCTTATTATTTGCATTATTTTTAGTAAAGAAAAAACAAAAATTTGAAATTTATTTTATAGGACTTTTATTTATATTAGTGGATGTATTAATTTTTATGTCTGGTGAACGATCTGCTTTTTTCTTTTTAAATTTATCAACAGTATTTATTATTATTCTAATTAAAGAGTACAAAAAATTTAGATTAATTACATTTATTATAGCAATTTTTTTTGTTTTTGTTTTAAGTTTAAATTCACCCAAATTAAGTGAGAGAATGTTTATGGGTCCCGCTAAAAGTATGGGTCTCATTAAAAGTTCGAATGAACAATTTATTTTCACAGCAGGTCATGATAGCTTAATTCAAACAGCTTATAATATGTTTAAAGACCAGCCTATTTTTGGTCATGGCCCGAAGATGTTTAGGATAATTTGTAAAGATGAAAAATATGCAACAGGTGTTGCTCCCTGTATGACACATCCGCATAATTATTATGTACAATTATTAGCTGAAACAGGAATTATAGGATTTTTATTTTTATTTAGCGCATTAGTCTATGTAATTTATACAGCTCTAAGACAATTTAAATCTATAATTTTTAAGCAAAAAAAACCTTTAACTGATTATCAAGTTTGTCTGTTAGCAGGAATATTGATATCTGTTTGGCCACTTTCACCAAACGGTAATTTCTTTAACAATTGGTTAATAATAGTTTATAGTCTACCAGTAGGCTTTTATCTTCAATCTATTTATTCTAAAAAAATTATTAAAAAAGATTTATAAAAATGCTTTATTAAGATATTAAGACACTCAAATGAAAAAAAATTCCCTTTTATATGATGATGAAATAGATCTGATTGCCTTATTTAAAATTATTTGGAACGGTAAAATAAAGATATTATTAATTACAATAATTTCATTTTTAGTAGGACTCGGATACAATTCTCAAATATCAAGAAATTATTTAAATTCATTAACTATAAAACCAAGCGATAATAGAGAATTTGTAAAATATGATAATATTCAAAAACTGATAGGATCAAATCAATCAAATCAATCAGATCAGTCAAATCAATCAAATCAATCAAGTCAATCAAGTCAATCAAGTCTAGTTAGATTTATTAATGAATTAGAAGATTATGAAGAATTTTTATTAAGTATTAAAAATACAAAAAAAATTCAAGAAGATATTTTAAAACTTAACATTGAAGATCAAGAAAAAGAAATGTTTAAATATGTAAAATTATTAAAGATTGTTAAGCCAGAAAAAAAAGAAAACTATACAATAGTTTTTAAATGGCATGATCCCAATGAAGCAAAAAAAATATTACAAGATATACTAAATCTTACATCAAAAAATTTAAAAAGATCAATAGATCTAGAATTATCGCAGCGTCTAGAATATAAAAAAAAATTATTATTTAATGATGAACTGTTAAGACTAAATTATTTAAATGAGCAAAGTGCTATAGCTAAAGAACTTAACATCATAGACAGTCAAATAGACAATGCTAACTTATCTCAATCCAGCTTATTCTTAAATTTTAATACTGCAGATTTTGCTTATTATCTAAGAGGCTATAAGGCAATTGATAAAGAAATTGAGCTAATTAAAAATCGAGAGCATCAAAACTTAAAATTTATAGAACAAGAAATAAATGATTTTAAAAATACAGAAATTGAATCTGCAAGATATAATATTTATTTAACAAATATTAAATCACTTAAAAATACGAAATCAATTTTAACAAATTCAATTTTATTAGGGTTAATAGTTGGGATATTTTATGTTTTAATCTCTAATGCAATTCAATCTCAAACAGTATCTAAAAAAACTAAATAGGCCTATTTTAAACACAAAATTTAGATTTTTTAGATTTTAAAATGACACATTAAGCTTTACATCATCAAATATTTTTAGTAGAAGATTGTGCCTGGTGATTATTGCGAAGGGGCAATACCCGATCCCATCCCGAACTCGGAAGTCAAGCCCT
>Ga0209533_1000639_pt1 | contig 32992 bp, 45 predicted proteins | sample COG_04_FD_184748 | JGI IMG/M metagenome (GOLD analysis project Ga0209533, IMG submission 184748) | Pelagic Microbial community sample from North Sea - COGITO 998_met_04 (SPAdes) (version 2) | ecosystem: Environmental > Aquatic > Marine > Neritic zone/Coastal water | place: Helgoland, sampling...
GTTTAGTCTCATTTATAATCATATATTTCCTTATTTTTCTCTAAATACTCTTTTAGTTCATTCGTCAATTTTCTTCTACGCGATGATTGTCCCATCAATAATGGGGGGACGCGTTTGTTATACGTATTTGAAAACGAGACGAATACTCTATTCATATCCATATTTTTGTATACCGATAAAGATTCAACAGGAAATTCCTTTTTGTGTGTATTTTTATTCACCTGGTTGTGAAAAACATATATTATTTCTATAATGTCTTCACAACTTTTGACATTTTTGAAATGAACCGTTTGTAAGAATTCCATGGAATGTTTAGTGCATTCTGGACACGGTAATACACTACATATTTTGAATATATAATCTATAATAGTCTTGTGATGGTCGTCGAAATGCTCGCTCCTTAATTTGGATACAATGGTATGTAGAAACACCCATACATCTCTTCCCCATGATTTATCACTCATAAATTATATAAAGACTAAAAAATAATTATATAAATGCAACTCGATGATAAGTTGCTCGAATATTTTAAATTGTGTATGGAAGATGATACAGATGACGATCCGAACAACGATAGCTGTTTAATATCGGGGAATGTACTTACTGATCATCATGTCGTTTTGCCATGTAACCATAAATTTAATTACCTTCCGCTATTCAGAGAAGTATATAAACAAAAATGTACAATTAATCATCGCGATATTATTCGGATACCCTACAAGAGCATCAAGTGTCCTTACTGCAGAAGTGTTAATTGTGGTATATTGCCACACATAGAATCATTCGGGTTGGATAAAGTCGAAGGTGTTAATTGGCCTGAAAAATATTCGATAATGACAAACACATGTGACTATACATATAGGTCTGGCAAAAACAAGGGTGACATATGTGGAAAACTGTGCATCAATAAATATTGTACTCGTCATAAAACACTCGCTGTTAAATTGGAGCCATTGTTGATAGCCGTTAAAAAAAATATAGACCGTGAAAAATGTACGCAATGTATTAACACAAAAACTGGAAGCCGTGCGTGTAAAAGATACGCAAAGGATAAAGGATTATGCGGAATACACTTAAAATTAAATAGTAATATAGATTAATATGGAAAATAAGGTTCAGCTTGTCAGCGCAATCAAAGAATGGGTTAAATTAGAAAATGAAATAGCAGTGTTACAGAAAGAAATTAGAACAAGAAAGGAAAGGAAAAAGAATATGGCAGAAAATCTCATGACTGTCATGAAAACAAACGAGATCGACGCGTTTGATATTACCGGCGGGAGATTAATTTATACGAAAACAAAATCCAAGGCGGCGATTACAAAGAAGTCGCTTATTACTATTCTCGGAGATTATTTTAAAGATCAACCTGGTATGGTAGAGGATTTGGCGGGGTTTATACACGATAGTCGAGAACAGAAAATAAGCGAGTCTGTTCGGACAAAATTTGATAAAAATTAAAATTAAGTTAATATTTTTTTATAGTTAAATAGTTGGAAATCCTTATCATAAAACGCGTTTATTATCTCTACGCTGTCATTGTTTAAAAATTTCAAATAATCATTTTCGTCTATATTGACACCCTTACTCTTTGTAGAACCATATAATATACTAAAATCATTGAACCCAAAGTCAGCCATATCGCGGTTCAATGTTTCGGTTTTTAAAATATGTATTTTATCAATTAATATTCCATTGTCGTCGCATATAAAATTATACTGTGGAATGTTGTGATTGTCCAAATGTGTGTTAAATAGATATTTGGTTTTAATTGTTTCAAACACCTCCTCTTGTGTGGAATTTATATTTATATATCCAAACCCAAACAGGTCACTTATGAGTCGATTATACGGATTTCTCACAATGGCAAATAGTTTTATGTTCCGATTAAAATCTATTTTCAATACATCTCTGTACGTGTAAAGCGTGTTATATGTTTGGTGCTGGAGAGATATTTTTCGGAGTTCGTTGTCTGGAATAATTTTGTTTCCTCGACCACTCTGCAACGTAACATGTTCTTTTGAATATTTTTTAACAAAATAGATGTAAACTGAACTCCCACCCGTTTTAGGTATATGTATCCATAACGTATTTTTTATTTTACAGTATGGCATATTATTATTTACTATAATAATATATATATTTTAACATTATATATATCATGTATGACATTGTTGTAATCGGTGGAGGAATATCTGGATTATATGTTGCTTCGGAAATAAACAAAACGAAAAAGCTGGCTCTGTTCGAAAAATCCCAGTATTATGGTGGAAGGGTTTATACAGATAGTTTTACTGTAAATTCAACAAAGTATAACCTGGAAGCTGGTGCAGGAAGAATTTTAAGTGGGCATAAAAAGATGTTGGGGTTAATTCACCAGCATGGTCTTGATGATAAGCTTTTGAAAATAGGATCCAATATAGATTTTGTGCCATCCAAAAGATATACGATGAAAGACAGTTTTATCGATAAAACAGGATTTCATTTTATAGATAAAGTTATTAAAATATCGGAAAATGACTCAGACGACGATCTGAGAAAAATCACATTCAGGGAATATGCCGCTTCCCATTTAACAAAGGATGAAGTTAAGTTTATGACGGATTCAATAGGATATTACGGAGACTTGGTTGTACAAAATGCTTACGACGCAATAAAGGTATTTAAAACATCAATACGCTCCGACAAAAAATATTATGTAATGACTGACGGGTTTGGGCAACTTATAGATAGAATGGCTGCGTATGTTAAAAGTAAACATACATGCCATTTGAATAAATGTTGCCGTGATATATTTTATAACGACGGTATATTTACATTAAATATGGATAACAAGAGAGTTCTTTCGAAGAATGTTGTATTGGCGATACCTAAGCAAAACCTTATGGATATTGATTATTTAAAACCATATTTCCCATTGCTTAAAACAATCGAGTCTATACGTCTTGTTAGAATATATAGTATTTATCACCCAGACGATGTATGGTTTAATAATATTGGGAAAACAACCACCAACAATCATCTAAATTATATTATACCGATAAATCCTGAAACTGGAGTCATTATGACGTCGTATTCAGACCATACGAAAGCCGACTTTTGGAGTAAAATAAAAGACGACCGCAGACGGTTGAACGACACATTGAACAAAAATATAGAAAATGTTTTTCGAATCAATGTGAAATCTCCGAAAGTAATTAAGGTGTATGATTGGGAACATGGTGTCGGGGTATGGAAAAAAAATGTAGATAGCAAAAAAAACATTCAACTGATTAGTCAGCCTGAGCGCAACACACCATTATTTATAGTGGGGGAAAATTATTCAAAATACCAAGGTTGGATGGAAGGAGCGATAGAGAGCGTCGATAAAATTATCCCCAAATTAATTCGATAATTTGTATATATTTTATATTTTATATATATTTTAGAAGTATAAGCCATACTATGTCAATACATCTCGAGGATACCATTAATTATGAACCTAAAAATCGGGATGAAATTATAAATGTGTATTATACAATCGACACACACTCATTGTTGCCGTATATAGTATTTTATCTTAAATTAAACAACAGTGGTGAATATGACTCGTTTATAACGGATGAAGAGTTCGATAATATATATAGGTCATGTAATATAGTTCATCGCGATATAATCCGTTACAATGGGATGTATTATAGGATTTGTCAGGTAGATATTAACGAACGACTATACCGAAGCACAAATAAGATTGCTACGGTTACACCCTATGAAATAATACATTTGAAGAGATGCGGATTTAAAAAAATAGAATCCGATTTTGTTTCCTTCATAAATTATAATGAATGTCTCACCACATTATATGACATAGATGATCACGTCATGTTGAACCCGTGGGTATTTTTCAAGACAATCGATGTAAAACATATTGAATTTATTGAACTATTTGGATTTATGCGTGAATTCCACGATAATATCCCTTCTTACAAGGTGTACTATTCTCCAGAAAAAAAAAATAAGAACGATAAAACTAAACAATGTATTCGCACAATTGTATTCATGGATGAAATCACATTAAACTATGAATATGCTACGCGAAATGATATAAGAAAGGATTGTGTCTTTATAGGTGACTATAGCAATTGTATATATTATGGGACTATATGAATAAATATAATTATACTTTTTATTGCAAGTATACATGGGGATTGTTAAAAGAATAATTATATTTTTTATAGCTATAATTTTTATAAATTATATTTGTCGTTTTATTGTTGGAAAAGTTGGAATAGAGGATAAAGACAGTCTCCCTATTATTATGTGGTTTAATTTAGTCGCATTGTTTGTTGTTATTTTGCCCCCGTTCTCCGGTCTTCTGTTTCAAACGGGCGGAAAGATAATAAGAGACAATATGGATAAATCGAAAAAAATGTTCGATCGGGGAAATACCGTAAGAAAGATTGTGACTATGGGTAGCTAGACACATGATACTCGGTGTTGGATATATCGATAAAGTATTTCGGTAAGATATATAAAGTTATGTTAATTGTTATAATAATGGAAAAAATTCTTTATTATAAAGATAAAATCTGCGACTCTTTAAATTATATTCGCGAAACATCGACAACCCAGATTGTTTCTCTGGCTCTCCCTATTATTGATTGTTCGAGAAATATAAAAGATGTTAGTGCTCTTCTTTTATATTTCTGTTCGGATAATCTAAATCCGTTTTCACTCGTTGTTGCACAGAGTGCGGCTGTTGTGGCGCTGTACGGAACATACTCACTGACACACGGAAGTATCGCGGTTTTTATTATTAACGACTTTTTTGATAAATTTATCGCGATACATATTATTACAAGTCTCCAATATAGCATTATCATATCATTATTGAGCGTTTTATATTATAAGCGAACTAAGTTGTCGTTGTTTGGTGAATTATATAAGTCATATGGATCACTGTTGAAATGGAACGATGGTAAGAACGGTGTGAGCAAACATAACTTCTTCGCGATACTTATGTTCGTTACGTTTTTATATCCGATTATGCTACTTGTTCTTTTTATGAAAAAAATGACACCATTCACATGTATTCTCGGTATGGTACCGTTCCTGGTGATTTCGTTGTCGGCCTCCAACAGAGACACCATGTGCTGTAACTATGATTCATATTTTTCAAAACTCGATAAAAAAATATCATTAACAGAGAGCTTCATATGTAACACAGTGATGTTTTTTATACCCATATTTTTTATGTGGGTCGTTTAGATTTAACACATTTTTATTTTTTCGTAAAATTGTTTGACCTTTTTATTAATTTTAATCTTTGATGGGTCAAACGATTTAAGGTAAAGTCCATCCAAACTTTTTACCCGTGATAGGGCGACATAGGTTTGCCCACACGCAAATATATCTCCTCCGACATCAACCTCTGCTATTTCAAGCGTTGTTCCTTGTGATTTATGGGTAGTCATTGCCCACGCAGGAACAATAGGAATTTGTTTGATCGTTATGTTCGGATAATTCTCACTCATCCACGTGTGAAGACCAATTTCACGCGTAAATCCCCCCAAAAACCGAACAATGGGAAATCCGGTGGAATAATTAAAATCGACAATCTTTCCCTGACTGCCATTACATATGGGCTCCTCTTTATTTTCCATATCTATATTCACTATACACATAATCTGCGCGCCCAACTTTAACTTTATTTCATTCGGACAGTTTATGCTATTCTTCAAATACTTAAATTCCCTATCGTAATTTAAGCTTGCAGGTATTTTCATTTTTTGTTGCTCCTTAGTAAGATCGTAGAACGGGACGATAACATCCTTCATTGTGTATATTTTATTTTCACCGGGAAGATTTTTTAGAGAAGTATTGTTGAGTGTGTCCACCTTAATTCGTGTGGGGTATATTCGGGTCGGTTCTATGTCAATATCATTGGGTACGGTCGCACCAATTCTCCCCTTGAGGGATTCGACCGACGACTTTGTAAGACGACCAACTCTTATTTGATTAAGAATTTTTGTGTATTTTTGGTCGCCGGCCTGCCGAAAGGATTTTGTAAATTCTATTTTATTTTCAAACACTGTATCAAACAACTCGCTCTCAAAACAAAACATGCTTGACCCTTCGTCGTCCCGGTCACCCACCGGTGGGAGCTGGTAGAAGTCACCACAAAACACCAGTTGGATTCCACCAAATGGACGAGGGAAGTTTCTTCTTCTACAAAGCCGTCCGGTGAGTTCCAGTAATTCAAACAATTTCTTTGACATCATACTCACCTCATCAATTACTAATATATTGGTAGACATCCAATTACCTCTCTTGTGGTAACTCTCTGAAACCTTCTCGGCCATTTCCTCGATGTCGTGTCCGGATGCGAGACCCAACCCTGACCAAGAATGTACTGTCTTTGCGTTACATTCCAATAGTACCGCCGCGCATCCAGTCATAGCGCAAACCTGTATGCTTTTGTGTTCCGATTTCGCATGCTCCACGATTTTTCGAATAAACAGTGATTTACCCGTCCCCCCCGGTCCGGTAATAAATAGATTTTCACCTTCTTTAAATTTTTCAAAGGCTATATTTTGTTCATCTGTCAAATGAACCTCGTCCTTATTGTTGTTATCCTGATCCTCTACCTCGTCCATTATTTTTATCTATACATCACTTATATAATTTATTTCAATTTTGTTTTAAATTATATAAAGATTAACGAACACTTTTATAATGAAAGATGTTATAAAGTTTTTTAGCGAAATTTACAGAGAATTTATTAGATCAATATTCGGGTTCTTGCCTGGAATAGAAGAGAGAACTCAACTAAGTTCGGAAACTAATGATAGACTCAATGCGATTGATCCTTCGCGTGAAAATTTGAGAATTTTACAGTACGACAAACTTCATTTTGAAGCAAGGAACCTCTTTATGCGAAAGAACGCTGACTACGGTGACTCATTTTCTGTATATGGACCGCTTGGGGTTATTATTAGGATAGGAGATAAAATAACACGATTAAATACTATAAATAAAAAAACGATTATTACGGTTGATGATGAAACTCTCCGAGATACATTAATAGATCTCCATAATTATGCAGCCATGGCGATAATGCTCATGGATGAATAATACTCATTTTATTTATATTAACGAAATATCCATCCCTTTATCCATTGTATATGCCAACACAGGACGCTGCGTAAAATTTCTCTTTATTAGTTCATCCGTAATATCTTTTATATTTTCATGCATCTTGTTATAGTGATTCATTTTCAGAAATGTATTTGTGAGAGCTCCTTGATATTCGTCGTCTGAAAAATCGAAATAATCAGCACTTGTTTGATCATCACGACACCCACTCAGTTTTATAATTGAACATAGATCATCACTCTTGTATTTGTACTCCCGCATATCGCTCTTATCGCCCTTATAACAATACGGGAGATTCATATTAGATCCGGAATTACAACAGTCCATAAGGACAAAGAGCTTTGTCTCGGGGTGTAACAACCTTACGAAATTTTCATTTAACCACTCGTCGCTTATTAGACCGCTTGTCGCATAATCACACGGACAAATAACTTCGCTTTTGTTGTCCTTTTCGAAGAAGGAATGCTTTGATGATCCATGTCCCGAATAACTGAACCATAGTTCCGCACCTATGTGTTCATGACTATATTCTACGAGATTTTTTATTTCACTTCGTATGTTACTTCTTGTTGCCGCAGAGTTTTCAAGAAGGGTTATCTGTCGCTTCGAAAAAAAACACCGAGTTTTCAAAAAATTTTTAATATTATTCATGTCATTTACACACCCATTTAGATCATCGTTATTAACTTTATTAGAAATATAATTAATCCCTATAATTAAACCGCGCTTGTTGTGGTTTATATTAGTGAATATTCTATTTTTTACGGGAGGATGTGTCTGTGTCTGAAGTGATGGGGATGATGAAGGAGAAATACGCTGATATGTTTCTGCCAATAAAGAAATTAAGTTTCCCATATACTATTTATTCATATTAAAATTGAAATATATGTATAGTTATTATCTTGATGTATAAACTATGGAACGGAGAATAAAAAACAAGATTAATGAGTACATGAAAACGTACAAAAATGAAATCAAAAATAAAATTATGTCTCTCGATTTTGACAAGACCAAACTGATGGACGTCGTGCAGTATGTATATGACTACGAGGACATATCAATTGACGATAACGACTTTGTGAAACGAAAGCGAACAAAAAATACAGTCCCTCTTCACGAGCGATGTATAGCCCTTCGCGCGAACGGAGAACAATGTACGCGAAGAAAACGCACTGAATGCGAATTCTGTGGAACTCATGTGAAGGGTTCCCTCAACGGAACATGTGAAAATAACAGCAATGGACCCGTTAAAAAGAAGATAGATATATGGTCACAGGAGATAAAGGGAATATTATATTATATAGACTGTGATGGAAACGTATATGACATGAACGATATTATGCGGAATGAACCGTCTCCTAAGATCACCATGAAGTATGAGAAGGACGAACATGGAAACTTTAAACTTATCAGATAACTCGAAATTTCAATATGTAATAAGTTATAATTATTTAAATCCAATACAATAGTATCTATAGTGTAATGACCGATGGAATAGATAAGTTCTATACGAACCCAAACGTTGCCATCGATTGTATAAAAACAGTTTCCGACATATATACGTGGGATTGGGACCTCGTCGTTGAGCCAAGTGCCGGATGTGGCGCATTTTATGACCAGTTACCAAATACTTCGCCAGTTGTTGGCATTGACATAGAACCAGAACATGATAAATTAATAAAATGCGATTTTTTTGATTATACACCACCTAAACTCCGACGGATATTAATCATAGGTAATCCTCCATTTGGAAGAGTAAGCTCCCTCGCTATTCGCTTTTTCAATCATGCCGCAAAATGGGCTGACGTAATCGCATTTATTTTGCCTCGCACCTTTAGACGCGTAAGTGTTCAGAATAAACTGAATCTAAATTTTCATTTGATTCATGATCATGAAATACCAATTAAACCATGTTGCTTTAACCCACCGATGATGGCAAAATGTTGCTTCCAGGTATGGGAAAGACAATCCGACATGCGAAGTAAAGTGGAACAGACTGCCGTTCATGACGATTGGGTGTTTTTGCAAAATGGTCCGAAGGATGAAAACAACCAACCCACCGCTCCGGAAAATGCTGACTTCGCACTCCGCGCGTACGGAGGAAAATGTGGAGAAATATGTTCGAAAAATTTAGAGATTTTGCGTCCGAAAAGCTGGCACTGGATAAGATCTAATATCGATAAAAAAACACTGGTAGATAGATTTGAAAATCTTGATTATTCTGTCAGTTTGAACACCGCACGTCAAAATTCAATCGGGCGGGCTGACTTGGTGGCACTGTACTCTAACAAGTATATCCCGTGTTATGATAATGCTTCCACGATTTAGGTATTACTTTTGTCCCACCATCATAAGGCAACGCATATTTTTCATCTATTAGCCACTTATTTAAATGACATTGGTCCAAAAATATATCACATAATAACCTTCCATACTTCTCTGTTTTAACATTTTCCAACCGGATCTCTTTCCCCATTATCTTTTTACTTAACGCATCCCTTGCCAATGTAGCAATCTCTTTTTCATCATCATCTTTTGTTCTCATCTCTGGAGTATCTATTCCATTTAATCTAACCGAAAACTTATAAATGGGTGAATTGTGTAACCCTGGAACCCTTGATGCTATTGTAATCGTATCACCATCATAAACTTTGATTACTCTACCAGTTTTTAACGGGGGAACAAATAAAGGTAAGTCTTTTGGATTTAAATTATCCGGTATTTTCACTCTATAGCAACAACAAAATATCCTGTTCCACGCCATTGGTTATAATTCGTTATATAATGATTAAGATAATTCAATTTTATAATATTATTATTTTGAACGCTTGGTCATTGACCAATTACACTTCTTCCGTCTCGCCATCGAACGGGCTTTATTTGCTATACCGCGGTAGCTATATGTTTTGGGTTTCAATCCTCTATATACACTTAGCATAGCACGGTAGTTACTTGCCCTGAGTCCCTTACATTCTATCCTCCCCGTAGTCTTATTACATATCGGGTATTTATTTTCACGTGGCAATAAGAAACACCCAGATCCGTATTTTTTCTTGTAGTCTTTTATATCGGATGGCATAGGTTTCATTTCATGCCAGTACTTCTCGTTCTCTTCTGTTCCACGCGTCTTTCTCATCTTTCTCATCTTTCGGGTCTTTAACGACCCCACTCCATTCTTACGAGTCTTCATATATATTACATATTTCTTTTTTCATTTGTAATATATACCATAATTATTTGGCTTTGATTTGTAAATTACTAATTTGATTTGATTTGTTTTGATGTATTTTTCTAGGGTTCTCTCCTCGTATAAATTATAAGTCGATTAAGAAAATAATAAAAAGGCAACGTCTCCAGGGTGTTCAATTATATAAACCAATCAATATTAGAGTCTATTGCAGAAGGCTAGAAATTGCGATTAATTGCAATTAATTAATTCACCGATATTGTATCATGCCGAATGCTAAATGTGATTTTTGTGGAAAGTGGATGGAGGACATATTGCTCTCCTGTCATCACAAAATAGTTCTTGTAAAGCTTATTAAGGAAAGACGCCAGCACGTATTTGGACCAATATTCAAAATAGTTCCGGGGATAAAACACAACGAGGTAAATATAGAAACGATATGCACTGGGTCTCTTTACTACTACCCAATCGCTCCCACTCCAAAGAAGTTCAGTAATATGGACCTGAACGACTTGTTTATTGGGGGAGGAGACATCGATGACCTTATCAATCGGTTGGAGGAGGAGAATGAACATGTACCCAAAGTTGTAACTATGGAGCATCGTACATAGCCCTCCATCTGGTCGCGGGAAGTCCGGTTTTGCGTGGGTATGTAAAAAGGCCGCGAGTAAGGATGTTGAATAACGAAGTTAGCATGTGTAAAAAAGTATATTTAGAAAAAGAACCCTATGTTGAGTGTAATCGATATGATCGGATCGATATATGTAGTGCGTATGTGCGGACTGGTATATTAAATAATAAATGTATGGTGTGTGATGGTGTTTGATTGAGTGGTATTGCGTGGTATGGGGTGTGATGGTGTGGTATGGCGTGGTATGGCGTAGGATGGTGTGTGATGGTGTTCGATTGTGTGGGATGGCGTGGTATGGCGTGGGATGGCGTGGGATGGTGTTCGATGGTGTTCGATTGTGTGGGATGGCGTAGGATGGTGTGTGATGGTGTTCGATTGTGTGGGATGGCGTGGTATGGCGTGGGATGGCGTTCGATGGTGTTCGATTGTGTGGGATGGCGTGGGATGGCGTGGGATGGCGTGGGATGGTGTTCGATTGTGTGGGATGGCGTTCGATGGTGTGTGATGGTGTTCGATTGTGTGGGATGGTGTTCGATTGGGGTATATAGTTGCTACCGATAACTACATGTTGCTACCGATAACTACATGTTGCTACCGATAACTACATATTGCTACCGATAACTACGTCATGTAAAATACTAAATGATATATAGTATTGTTGTAATGGTGTTGTAATGGTGTTGTAATGGTGGTGTAATGGTGTTGTAATGGTGTTGTAATGGTGGTGTAACGGTGGTGTAATGGTGTTGTAATGGTGGTGTAATGGTGTTGTAATGGTGTTCGATTGTGTTCGATTGTGTTCGATTGTGTTCGATTGTGTTCGATTGTGTTCGATTGTGTTCGATTGTAATGGTGTTGTAATGGTCTTCGATTGTGTTCGATTGTGTTCGATTGTGTTCGATTGTGTTCGATGGTCTTGTAATGATAGTGTAATGGTGTGTAGTGGGGGTATAGGCTATGGTCTGGGATGGTGTTCCGTCGGGTTTGTAGAATACTAATCGAGTTCCGTTGGGTTCCATTGGGTTTGTAGAATACTAATCGGGTCCATTGGGTTTGTAGAATACTAATCGGGTTCCATTGGGTTTGTAGAATACTAATCGGGTTCCATTGGGTTCCATCGGGTTCCATTGGGTTCCATTGGGTTCCATTGGGTTCCATTGGGTTCCATTGGGTTCCATTGGGTTCCATTGGGTTCCATTGGGTTCCATTGGGTTCCATTGGGTTCCATTGGGTTCCATTGGGTTCCATTGGGTTTGTAGAATACTAATCGGGGTCCAGTGGGTTTGTAGAATACTAATCGGGGTCCAGTGGGTTCCATTGGGTTTGTATAACGAAAATATACCTTATTTAACGCCAGGTGAATTGTCACCCATATACCCAATTTGCTACCGATAACTACATGCCCTTATTTTATATACAATCGCACACTCACACCCAGCGGGTTCAACGGAATTCCACAACGGAACTATTGGGTTCGACAGACCACACAGTGCCACAGTATATATAATCCAAAAGAAACCATCCCAACCATCCCAACCATCCCAACCATCCCACCCATCCCAACCATCCCAACCATCCCAACCATCCCATCCAAAAGAACTCTATAAGAATCCAAAATAACTCTATAAGAATCCAAAGGAACTCTATAAGAATCCAAAAGAACTCTATAAGAAACCAAAAGAACTCTATAAGAACTATATAAGAACTATATAAGAAACAAAAAGAACTCAGTGGATTGGATCGGTGGGTATTTATTGGTGATTATTGGTATTTTCTAGGCTTCTAGGAATGTGTCTTAAAAAAGTCGATGATAATATTGAACTTGGTGGTGTGGGTAAATGTGAATCATGGTTGAGCCAACCGAATCGGAGGGTGTTTTGCAGAAGCCTAGAAGAAATATAATGTAATAAAGATTATGACATACTCACTGACAATATTGATAGTCACTGTGGGGGGGTGTATTGCTGCGGTGTGTTGTTGGTCGTGTGTTGGTAATGAAGAGGATAGTATAACAAGGACCGAGGGATCAAACGACAGTGCGGTGTAGTAATAACCATCTTGGGGGGGGCGGTTGTTCTGTATATAAAGATGGAAGCCGAATGGCTACAAATTTCCAGTTCCGTTCCAAATCATGAGTGATTTTTATTTGCAAAATTGAAATTTCGTGTCACAAAATGGAGTTCTAAACAAATTAAGTTAAAAGCTAAATCAGAAAAGAGAATGTCATCCGTAGTTGAGACCAAGAAGCAGAACAAGCGCGCACCCAGTGTGGTGAGGACTCTTTCGCGCGACGAGCGCACGGAGTTGTTTGCCTTCCTCAAGGCGCACGTGAAGAAGACCAAGGTTGCTGAGAAGGAGTTCAAGGTGGCGGCAAAGGTGGCTGCGAAGGAGTCAAAGGCGTTGGCAAAGATCGCAGAGAAGGAGGCCAAGGCGTTGGCAAAGGTGGAGGAGAAGGAGGCCAAGGCGTTGGCAAAGGTGGAGGAGAAGGAGGCCAAGGCGTTGGCGAAGGTGGAGGAGAAGGAGGCCAAGGCGTTGGCCAAGGTGGTGGAGAAGGAGGCCAAGGCGTTGGCGAAGGTGGCGGAGAAGGATGCCATGGCGTTGGCAAAGGTGGCCGCGAAAGAGGCAGAGAAGGTGGCAAAGGTGGAGGCGAAGAAAATCGCCGCATCCGCCAAAGCCATTGCCAAAGCCGAGGCCAGAGAGGCGGTCAAAACGGCGAAGGCGGTCGAGAAGGATGCGCGAAATGCGGCGAAGAAGGCGATTGTTTCCGCGAGTCGCGAGTGCGCAAAGAATCTCACTGATGACGAGAAGATGGAGTTGGCTGATCGCTACCTGATCCGTGTGGCGGGTGAGGGTGTCGACATCGACGACATGGACGCATCGGTCAAGAAGCTCAAGGCGGGTGAGTGGCGCAAGATTGTTGCGATGAATTGGGAAGAGACTGAAATTCCTGCGCAATATAAAGAGAGGTATTCGATTATGGTTTGAGTTTAATGTGGTATTGGGATGTATATTTATTAGTGAGTAAGAGTAGAGTATAGTAGAGTATGAATTATGAATTATGAATTATAAATTATAAATAAGATTTTAATAAGAAGATGAATAATCTTTTCTGTTAGGTTCGTTCTTATCATGTGGAATATGTGATAAGAATGGTATAGTGGATAGTGGATAGTGGATAGTGGATAGTGGATAGTGGATAGTGGATAGTGGATAGTGGATAGTGGATAGTGGATAGTGGATAGTGGATAGTGGATAGTGATTATTTTTACTTTTTACTTTTTACTTTTTACTTTTTACTTTTTACTTTTTACTTTTTACCTTTTTAGTATTTTTGCCCTTTGCTTTACGCTTTCCACCCTTGCGGGATTGTGTATATTTTCTACGCGTTTTTTTGGAAATGGATGCGCGTCGTCTTCGTCCTCCGTTCATTGGTGCTACATATTCTGGTGATCTTACATTTACAGGTTCCGGTTCTGGTGATCTTACATTTACAGGTGCTGGTGCTGGTGCTGGTGCTGGTGCTGGTGCTGGTGCTGGTGCTGGTGCTTGACGAGCGAGACCGACGCGTCCCTTTAAATTATCAACAATATCACTTATAATTCCACCTCCGTTCAGTGATGTTCTGCGTTTTGATTTGTTACGTTTGTTAGATAATGTGTTTTTTCTAAAGTTACGTTGCTTCATATAAACTAACGAGAGAAAATATGGTTTTTTTGTAGAAATAATGTGCGGATCCGTGACTTTGCAAAATTGAACAATTATCTTGATTTTTACAAGTAGTAAATAGAATAATGAATAGAATAATGGATGCTGATGTTAAATCGTTGAACCGTCAATGGGCGCTGGACTCCTATAACGCGGGAAAGTCGAATTCGAACCGTCGGCACAAACAGGGCGATCCTAAGTATGGTGCTGAGTATGTATATGGCAATCAAAAAACAGACGCGCTAAATGTGACCCATCAGTTTATGGATCGTGGCAAGGTAGTTGTGGTTGTTCAGAAGCCGACGAAGATAGGAGCAGATGGTTTCATGATCGAGGTGATCAAGAATATGTGTACTCATCCAGACGACGACAAGGTGATGAATATCGAGAATGCGCGAATCCTGACGGGTATGGCGAATGTCCAGTGGGTTGAAGATATGAAGGAGAAGTCGCCTGAATGTATTCGCAAGAACATCTATCACCGCCCTCAGTTGAAGAATGCTGAATTGAGTGGTCTCCGTGACTCGATTATAATCATCGACGAGATAGATGTTGCTGACAAGGACACACAGCAAATGTGTGAGATGCTGAAGGCGGCAGGTATTTTGGATATAAATACGTTGTTGTCGCACAACATCAAGTTGTTGTTGATTTCTGCGACGGTGATTAAAGAGCAGCACGAGATTTTCAAGTGGCCGATTGAGCATTATTCCATGTATAAGATGACGATACCGGATAGCTACATGGGTGTTGATTATCTTCACCGCAATGGCTACGTGACGAATAATTATCCGATGAAGACCGCTGATGCTTGTACTCGATGGGTGACAGAGGACGTTCTGTCATATGGAACAGATTACCGAGTTCATTTGATGCGTTCTACAAATAGTAGTGTGTTGGGCGAGACGTGTAAAAGACACGGAGTCCGTTTTGTGAAGCACAATAGTAAGAGTGGGGAGCGATTGGGATTAGACGAGCTGACAAAGATATTTGAAGGAGAGCTCACGTGTCATGTGGTTATTTCGTTAAAGGGTTTTTGGCGTCGCGCCAATTTGATACCTACGCGTTGGAAGTTCCGTATCGGTGCTATCCATGAGCAATGGACGAGTAAGCCGGATACGTCGGTGACAATCCAGGCGCTGCTCGGGCGTATGACGGGATATGGTATGAAGGATGCGCTTCAAAGAGGTCATAAGATGGGACCGATCCGTGTCTGCGTTGATAGCGTGAAGCAATATATCAGTTGTTATGACGATCCATTTCGTGGTAGTTATACCTGTGCTGGTTTCGTTATGCGGAAGGGTTCGGTGAGACGTAGTGTGACAACTTTGGTTGGTGGGAGTAAAAAGGCGTTCAACATGGATATGCGTCCCTCTGTGGAGGATGAGCGTATGAAGTTAGAGTTTGACCGTGGGTATCGTGTATTTGATGTTAAGGGCGATAACGATAAGTATTCGATTGCTCATGGTGCGTCCCGTACGCATGACACGTCCAAGTTGTTGGTTACACCGGATGGATTTATCAAGAGCACGACGAGTGAGACTAAAGTGTTTGACCGGTTCTCGTTAGAAAGGTTCATGAGTTCTTCTACGATCGGTTCGAATTTTCCGGTTCCCCTGAGTAGGTTGGATGTTGGTAAGTATGCGTTTCGTAGGTATGTTTGCTACGAGAATTTGAATGACTCATCCACGGTGCGGTATGCGACGAGTTGGGTGAAGCGTTTGCGTTCTACCGAGGAGGTAGATCAGTTGATGCGTGATACGATCGGCGACTCGTCCTGTTAGATGTTTATTAATTAAATAGTGGTAATATTTGTAAAGGTATGTAAAGGTAATAATTATGCTTTTTGTATTCTGTTTTTATCCGCAAAACAACATTCAATTCTTAAATCAGTAAAATTTTTAATTCTTTCATCGTTGGGTATAAGTGATCTAATTTTTTTTGCGAATTCAACTTCTGGGGATCTATATTTTTTCTTTGTTTTTGATCCTTCTAGCATAATTTGTTTAAGATATTTACATCTTATACCGTATAGTCCCAATACCATATCATCTCGTACAAACTTGTGTGTGCATACATTATAAAATTTAATAAAAGCATCATAATCATTTATATGTTGTGTAACAATGTCAATGAAGCTTGTATCTCTCAATTTATATCTGCCGGTTAATTTTATAATAATATCATCGTCTTTTGCGTTTAAGTGTTTGATTGTATCCTGTATGTCCATAACTTCATTTATGCCTTTATTTTCGGTATCAATACTATTATTGTTTGTATATAGAACTTCGCAATCTAAATCGTTTAAATACGTATCTTTATCGCCATTATTTTCGACGATGATCGGTTTTATATCAGGGTATTCTTTTAAAAAACAGAGTAGTTGATTTATACACATGATATATCTTTTTTTTCTTTCCTCGAAATTAACAATTCCTCCTCTTTTGTTATGAATACACGCGGTTATAATTATGTATATCATATAAATATTATAATATTAATATTAATTAATTGATACGTATAATGAATAGTGGTATATGACGTAAAATTGAATTTAAAATAAGTAAAAGGTTGTTATAAAGAGAAAATGATGGACCATTATAGTGAATTACCGCCGCCTTCGGTGGATGATTGTGTGTTTGAGGTAACCAAAAAGTTGATTAAATGTGGCGTTATGAAAGATGACGCGATGAAATTTGCTGGATGGGCGGTGAAAACGGAGACCGGTACAGATGGTGTGGTGCGGGCATCGCTAGCCGGATGGATGGTATTTGTGAAGCCGCGGTGTCTGCACATTGGGTACGCTGCGTGGGCGATGTATCGATCGGGGTTTCCTGAGTGTGTTTCAAAAAATATAGCACTGTTTGTTTCGTGACATATGTGGGTGGGGGGGTGGGGGGGTGGGGGGGGTGATGGTTTCAAAATTGAAAACTTTTGCGGAATAAATAGTTATAGAATAAATAGTTATAACAAATATTGGAACATAGTAAGGATATGACGGCGAATATGAATGAATCGATGACTCATTGGGGGCAGTGGGTGGATTTGGAGAAGGGGTTGATGTTGGATACGGTGGGTTTCCACGAGGGGTATCCGGTGAATATGGGGGAATCTGTTGTGGTGAATATGGCTATATATGACATGAATGTAAATATGACAGCATGCGACCAAGTGGGTCCAATGCGTGGAATAGTGACTGCTGTGGTGTGTTATGGTGTGGGATTGTATGAGTGGCTAACTAACTAGATGAATAATTAATTAATCGGTTTAAAGGATATGTGTATATATTATATGTATATGGCAGTGCTACTGGGAGTAGTATAAAAATGATGAATTTACATTTTCTTACCGCCGTTATGTGTTGAATGTGTTGAATGTGATAAAGTGTGCAAAATTGATATAGAACATATATATAAGATATGTGTAAAAATGTTAATGTGATTGAATTAAGAGGTAAGTAAGTAGGTAAGTAGGTAAGTAGGTAAGTAGGGGTCATCCCCACTATTGAGCACTCATAGCTCAGTTGGTTAGAGCGTCGGTCTTATGAGCCGAAGGTCTGGGGTTCAATTCCCCATGTGTGCACCAGCGGGATATAAGTTAGTTCGCCTCCACGTGGTGTATCCTGGATAGATGAAACCAAATGAACTATTGTGTGTATATGTGTTTAAGACTCGGTTAGCTCAGTTGGTAGAGCGCACGCCTTTTAAGCGTGTGGTCGAGGGTTCGAGCCCCTCATCGGGTGTGTGGAATGGAAAGTCGCCATTATAAAGACCTCCTCCTTACAATTGGGGTGAGAAATTGTAGGACAGACGCCGTCCGTGTGATATTATTATTCAATATTATTGTTTCAATAAGAGTCATTCATATTAATATATGATTAAATCCGCATTGTATTAAATGTAGAAAGGGGCGCCTTTCATTCGCACGGTTTCCCGAGCGGTCAAAGGGGACAGACTTAAGATCTGTTGCGTTAGCTTCGTGGGTTCGAATCCCACATCGTGCACCAGTATTTGTAGCTCAGTTGGTTAGAGCGTCGGTCTTATGAGCCGAAGGTCCAGGGTTCAAATCCCTGCTGATACACCATTTTTTCTCGGCTTAGCTCAGTTGGTAGAGCGTTGGACTGTAATAGTTTTTTTTGTAGTAATCCACAGGTCGCTGGTTCAAATCCGGCAGTCGAGATTAAGTATATTGTTGTTATGTATTGTTGTTATGTATTGTGTGTTGTGTGTATAAATATAAAAATTATAATAGTTTATGAGCATCGAGTTCATTCTGGTGAATGGATCATGATTTAATACCTGGTATTGTAATCTATGTGGGATTGACCCCGCTCGATGCGTCTGCTCCCATGGTCTAATGGTTATGACTGCGGTCTTTGAATCCGCCAATCTGGGTTCAATTCCCAGTGGGAGCTAAAATATATGATTAATAAATGGTGTAAGTGCTTATGTGGCGCAATTGGATAGCGCGTTCGACTTCTAATCGAAAGGTTGAGGGTTCAAATCCCTTCATGAGTGAGTGTGTTTTATGTGTTTAGACTCGGTTAGCTCAGTTGGTAGAGCGCACGCCTTTTAAGCGTGTGGTCGAGGGTTCGAGCCCCTCATCGGGTGTTTATGTGTGTGTATGTGTGTGGGCTGATGGTCTAATGGTATGATTCCCACTTTGGGTGTGGGAGGTTCCGGGTTCGATTCTCGGTTGGCCCCAATGGATGCGCTGAATATCCAATGTCCCACGTTGTCTAATGGTTAGGATCCCGCCCTTTCAAGGCGGTGGCCCGGGTTCAATTCCCGGCGTGGGAGTGAGGAGTGTGGGTGCCTTATAAAGACCGCAATGAAGGGAGAAATATGGCATAGGTTGTCACAATTAGTATGGTTTGGGATATGGTTTGGGATATGGTTTGGGATATGGTTTGGGATATGGTTTGGGATATGGTTTGGGATATGGTTTGGGATATGGTTTGGGATATGGATGGTGATCGATACGTTTTATTTTGTTTTCTCTCATAGCTCAGCTGGTTAGAGCGTGCGACTGTTAATCGCGAGGTCACAGGTTCGATCCCTGTTGAGAGAGGCAGTGTGTTTATAATAACACTTTGTAAATGTGGTGTGGATGTTTGTAGTGGGATAAAAATGATGTGAATGCTGATTTATCTGGAATTCTCTCATAGCTCAGCTGGTTAGAGCGTGCGACTGTTAATCGCGAGGTCACAGGTTCGATCCCTGTTGAGAGAGGTAATTTATTTGTTATAATAACCCAACTTAAATGGTTGGGTTATTAATTGGTTATGATAAAGTATATGGTTGTGAATAAAGGTTTTATTGCAAAATTGAAATGTATAGAGATAGATTAAGTATTGAAAGAAAAAATGTAGTTAATAAATTAAAATTAAGTCTGTAGTGTAGGTCCCATCTGGTACTGTGGGTGATACGAGTACCTGACTTCCTCTTGGTCAAAATAAAATTCTATCACTTCACTGTGATAAAATTAATGCGTAAAGGGGGCGTTACATGTGGTTGTTTATGATTTAAATATCATTGGACATTGGTCCTAATAAGTTTCCTTTGGCTTATTGGGGGCGACACATGGGCGTAGCTGACGATTGGCGTACCTTCCTTTACCAGAGCCTGTGTCTGAATTGATCCCTTGGATATGGGTAATGGTGATGGTTGGGATAGAAAGTTGGTGATGCGCTCCGCGGTTTTAGAATTGTTTCGCGGATTTAAAAAGGTAAAAAAAACAATCAACTGGGGACGCTCAGTTTTTTTATGGCATAATTTAAAAACTAAATATAACGAACGTGTGAAACACGTCAAATATAAAGGGTGAGTATGGTGGGTATGCTGAATAAAAACTTGCAAAATTGAAAATGTTGTGAGAAAAATTGTATTTTTAATAAAAAAATGGCACATATTAACAAAGAAATACTTGTAGAATCCGACGCGACCGACCGTCGCAGAAAAGGGCGGCGTCTGCGTCGCGAGGCGGCGAGGTCTAATCCGCACAGGGTTTCCCAGGCGGCGTATCGCAAGTCGGTGAGTCACGAGAAGATATACCGGCTTGCTTCACACCACACGGATAATTACTTGTCATCTAATCCGATGTCGGTCGCATCTCTGGAGCCGTATCTGATATGGGGGGATAAAGGAAGTGAGATTCGTCGTCTCTTTTCGTCATCATCGTATAAGAGTCACTTATCGACACCGACACGATACAAAGACGATTTGTATGAGATGGATAAGAAGGAGCGGAAGCGTGTTCTCACGATCCTTGCGAAGCAGTCGTTCATGGCGCGGCGTTTTAGAAACACCTCATCGATTCATCCGGTCTTGCGAGATGCGGTGGGGTCTGTTGTGAAGTTGTCCCAGGGTCAGTCTCGTATGTTTGAGGAGACACGGCAATGGAAGAAGAGTTTCCCTCAGTTTTCGCGAAATATGTCTGAGCACCTAAGCATCGATGGACACCATATTCTCGGGAGGAAGACAAAGACGCCTCGTCACCAGTTTGGTCGCCTCGTCATGAATTTGGCGGTTACAGGTCCTTACCTCCGTCCTGACGGGCTTGCGGTGATGTACTCGGATGAGGCATTTTCGGATAGGTTATCGTTATCGCTTATGGATATGTATGTGTCCGTCAATGGGACGAAATCTAACTGGTTTGATACATTTGAGCACAAGCCGATCAAGACAGATGTGTCATTCAATGCGTTGTTGGACGCGGTTGTGGATCGGTGGGACCACAACTTTGGGTGGATGGCGAATTCGGATGCGGGGTGTATGGATGAGAATGCGGACGATTGTCCTGTGTGTATGGATAAGTTGGGGGACGCGAGTGTGCGCACAAGTTGTGGGCACGAGTTCTGTACGGGTTGCTACACGAATCATATACTATCTTCAACACTGAGGATGAGTGTGGGTCTGAGATGTCCGATGTGTCGCGCCAATCTCGTATAATTTTGTATGGTATATGGTATTAGTATAGAGTATGTAGAGTATGTAGAGTATGTAGAGTATGGTAGAGTATGGTAGAGTATGTAGAGTATGAACAATAATTAATATGTTTTTAATGGTGACACAGTATTTTGTATATATGTGTGTATGGCTAAGATGATTTTCGCATAATGCTTTCAGCGAGTCGTTGGAGTCGGGTCTTCCAGTGGGGTCCCATGAGCCATACGGTCCATTCGTCAAAAGCGGTGTGCTGTGTGGAATTGTGTATGAATACCGATAGTCTCACAAGAATATGGGTTATCAGCATGCGTAGTATAAATATCCCCCCGCGGTAGGATAGTGGATGGAATGAGTGACAGAAAGGGTTGTTTGTCCCGGAGCGGAAGAACCGGTGGCATAGGAGTGCGCCGTCGGTGGCTTGGTCGAGCATGGATGTGCGATGGCGAACGCGGAACATATCGACAATGGGCAGGTTGATGAGGTTGAGGAAAATGACTGTGGATGTTGGTTTTGGACTTGTGTGTGGGGGTGGATCAAGAGCGAATGTGTGTGGGTATAGTCCGTCGAGGTAACGATCGCGGTATAGGGTCGATCGGTCGAATAGCCATGGAACGTGTATGGATCTGCGTACGGTTTCAGTGAGGTGGTCATTGGATATAAATTTGCTTACGGTGACGTGTTTCATTGTCTTAATATCAAAGTATGAGATCCATAGCCGGCAGTTCGTGTGAAAGTCGGGTGGCATGATTTTTTTAATTTGGTCAAGCTGTTGAGATACAATTGCGAGGTCTGTGAAAGTGGTGTAGTGGTTGCGGGTGGCAGGATAGAGGGCGAACGCGATGTCGAGTCGGTCGAGGCGGAAGAGGAGTGCGCATATGGCTCCTATGGAAACGCCGGATATGCGATCGACGGATATGCGTCGGTCCCGAGCGATGAAGTCTATGTATGTGAGGGCGCCAACGATGTGTGATCCTGAGAATCCGCCGCCGTCGAGGACGAGGGATATATTGGGTGGGTGTGTTGATTTTGGGTATGTATGGTCGATGTTTGCGACGAGTCCTGGGAAGAGTTGTGTGAGTTGGTTACGCGATGTGTGTTTATTTGTGTTGGGTTGTTTATGTTTAATATGGGGCATGTATATTGGGTATTGGATAACTGGGAGAAAAGAAACGGGTGTGCGTTACTTAATAGATTGTTGGGTTATGGGTATGGTTACCCAAAGAGAAAGGTGGAAATGGGTGAGCTGGGTGGAAGTCGGTTGCGCATGAAATATAGGAGGAGGCATATAGCGGAAATGTTTGTGGCATAGTGATTGACGTTCTCCACGCATGTCATATCGAATTTGGTATTAAATAAGATGTCTATAAAGTCGATACCAAAGTTGGTCATGTAGTTTTGGTGGTGTTGCTCATGGCATGTGGATGGAGACAGGTTATAATTGATGATATGAACAGTGGCGTATAGTAGGCTGTACATGGTGATGGCGGCATAGTTGAATCTAAAGTGGGTTCCTGGGTAGTTTCGTACGTTGAATGCGATACCGATTTGGCTAAAGATGATTGCGAGAATGAGTCCCTGGGTGAGGATATTCTGTGCGAACTCAATGATAAGGTTTCCTGGTTGGCGATTGATGTTGGTATCATGATGTATTTTGTGATGAAAGTCGAGTTGGTTGCATATCCCGCGAATGATGAATCCAAATAGGGGGACGTGTGTGACGGCTGCGCGAAGGACGGGTGATTGGGTCTGGATGTGTTTGAATGTTGCGGCAAAGTCGATAACGTGGGAGTATAGGTGCACGTACCATCCGACAACTGCTGCTACGACGATGGATATTGTGGTAATTAGTAGATGGGGTCCGATAGGGTGTGTGTGTCTCTGGATGAGGGTGAGGAAGATGATTGCGGCAATGAGGGTGACCCAGAAGCGGATGTTGGTAAATACTGCGCTGCGTATTGCGGGAATATTTTTGTGGAATGTTATGTGTGATGCTTTATGATTGATATTGTCCATATTGTTGGAATAGAATAGTCTGAGAAAAAAGGGTAGATGGTTTAACTTAAGGTCCAATGAGATTTAGAATGAATATAATGCGAATATACTTTTGGCAAATTATGTGGTAAAAGTATATGGATGGTGGATATGTAGGTAAATGTATCAATGGCTCGAATAAGGTAAAGGATAAGGATAAGGATAAGGATAAGGATAAGGATAAGAATAAGGTAAAGGATACTACACCGGTAAATGTTAATCGAGTAATGAGTGTGCGTCCGGAGCCCACTAAGAGCGGTGTGAAGATTGATGCGATTGTGTTGATGCGGGATCTGGAGGCGGGTGACGTGGGATTGATGGACAAGGACACGCGGCGGCGCGCGCGCAACCTTGCTGTTGATTATAACTTGTCCAACCTCCGTTCCACAAAGATTCCTGATCATGTATTGGGGTTTCTCGTGAAGTCGCTGCATTTCCATACACCGTTTTACTTTCTGTTGATGTTCTTGTTGTTACCGTACAAGGTTGCTCCGTACGTGATGTTACCTCTGGTGGCATGTCTTATCGCGTTTTTTTATTTCGATGGCTGTTTCTTGACGATTATAGAGTATCGATTGATGGGTGGGAAGGATGATATGAACATAATAGATCCGTATATCTATGCGCTGGGTAGCGTCCCGACACCTAAGCGGCGGTTCTACTACACATTGGGAGTGACGAGTGGATATTTTGGTTTAGTGTTGGTGTTAATGGGTCTGCGTGTGTTGAATGCGAGTCATTGATTATGATGTATGGATAATGGATAAATAAGATAAATAATATAAATATATTTTACGGTTATTACTATAAAATTATGAGTAAATATAACGATACATATGATAATTTGGTGGCGCCATTATATGGTGGATTACGCGATCTTATAAAAGATAATATATTATTACAAACGAACGACGTCCCTCAAATATATCGAGTAGATAAACGTGTCGATATGACGATGTATAAAACATATAGTATTGACCCTAATGGGTGTGAAGATGCTGACGACGCGTTTAGTATATATGAGGAATGTGATAAATTATTTTTGGCGATTCATATAGCAGATCCAACTGAATATATAAACAATACCTCTGACTTATGGAGGGATATTGAAAAACGAGTGGTTACACGGTATCCATCAAACAAACGTCCTATTCATATGATTCCGGGTGAAATTATGGAAAAATCGAGTTTAATGGTGAATCGGTATGGGTGTATAAAACTTGCGATAACTGTATTGACCGAAATAAACCAGACAACATATGAACCTATGGGGGGAATTAAGTTATTATTTACAAAGGTGAAAGTGAGTATTGAAAACGCGTTGAGTTATAAATACGCGGGTAATAATGTGGATTCGATTGATACATTACGAAATGGATTGCGTATAAGTGATGCGTTATATAAGATTCGGAGCGGAAAGACAAAGGGCACTGTATTAAACGAGGTCTCTATAGCATTTCCGCGTTATGACGACGTAAAACTATATTTATATTCCGATAAAAAAGAGGAGATTGCGATGAAACAAATGATTGCGGAGTATGCTATATTTGCAAATACATTTATAGGTGAATATTTAAAGATCAACTTCGAAGGTAGAGGTATATATCGTATATGTAATGCGAAAGAATGGTTGAATACGGTATATTCCGGAATTACTGGTCCGGAACTGTTAAACGAAATTATAGTCAATGGAATCAAAGCGGAGTATATTTCGACAGTTAAGCCTCATGATTTAGTGGGGGCACCCGAATATACGCATTTCACCTCACCTATTCGACGTTTATCTGATTGTGTATGTCATTATTTATTAAAATATATCCATTTACGAACGGCTAATCCAAGTATGTGTGTTCCTTTTTCAAACGACCAGTTGCGCAAATACTCTGACGATTGTTTAAAAATGAGTAAAAGTATGAAAAATATTCAGTATCGAGATACGAAATTCAGACTTATCGAAACAATGCGTGATATGTTACAATTAAATAATACAATCGATATTCAGTATTATGTATCAAGTTATACTGGAAGGTTTTTAAATATAATTATAAATCGGATAAATGAACATACTGTATATTTGTCTTATACATTGTGTATTTACGATTTAAGAGTGGAATATGTATTGCGAGAAGAAAAACATATGACAATAAGAGAGGCAAATTCTATTGGAAAATTTGATGAAGGTGGAATACCTGAATTAGATGCTATTTTCATAAAATAGAATAGAATAGAATATGATTAATTAGTGCGAGACTTGGGTTTAGTGCGAGTCTTGGGTTTAGTGCGATACTTGGGTTTGGTGCGAGTCTTGGGTTTGGTGTGAGTCTTGGGTTTGGTTCGAGTTTTGGGTTTGGTGCGAGTCTTGGGTTTGGTGCGAGTCTTGGGTTTGGTTCGAGTTTTGGGTTTGGTGCGAGTCTTGGATGATCGTCCTCCTTCTATTCGATAGAGGGAGATATAGTATGTACCTACTAAACCGTAAATTATCGGGATGAAATTAAGGATAAATACTGATATACTATCGGATGTGGGTTGATCACTCCCGAACCCTTGACTCGTGATCCAATTGGTAAATTGTATGATCTGTTGGTTATGAGTATCAAGTGAAAATAAATGTAACGCGACTATTGTGGCAATGAGAATTAGACGAAGTTTGATCTTTCTCCTATCCTCCATTCTCCTATCCTCCATTCTCCCATCCTCCATCAAACGTATTCTATTCACCTGAACGGAGAGTCGTTGGCGCAAAGAAGAGGTTATGGAGGATCCGATAACAGGAGCGTCTCTAATATATGGTGTGTGTATCACTTGGTTGTGCGTGAATGAAAGCATTTCATTCGTGGTCAGTTGTTCATCATCCTCATTCATCGAGACCGGTTCGCGACACAATGGACATTTAGCGTTCGGTAGGACGAGGATACTCCACCAACATGTGGCGCATACACTGTGCTGTTGTGAATGTGGACATGCGAATTGACATTTCCTCACCGATGTTGCTGATGTATTATCGTTTCCGCAAACGACCATGGGTTCCAAACAGATGGGACATTCTGGGGGATTGTCTCCGGGTAGGTGCGGTGTTTGTGGTTGGGTGCCTCCTTGTAGTCCTTTATCCTTATAAATGTGTTCCAAAAGATCTACATTGATGTCGTCGAAGTAGGTATCGAATATCATTGCGAGATATACGATTATATCTTTGTTAATATTGACTTTGGTTAGTTCATTCATTAAAATCTTGTTTTCTGGTTCTGTTATAAGTGTATTATATGTGTCTTCAAAGTCAAATTTTCTTGATTGTTGTTGTTTTTCATTCGAGTTGATCTGGTCCATCGTCATACTTTTGAAGATCTTATCCATCAAGTTGTTTTTTTCGATGTTTGTGCCGTATATCATATTTTTTTGTCTATCCGTTAAGACATTGTTATCGTCATGAGTTGGTAATTGTTCATTTGCGTTGGGTGAAAATGCGGACATGGTTGATATATATATCGGGATATAAATAAACATAGTGTATTGGAATAGTGACACGATTGGATAAAATATTTAATTTCTAAATGAATAGAAAATAAATAATGGAGTAAAATTGAAATGGGGGTATGGTGAATGGGGGAGTAAAATGAATACTGTTAATGTGTTAAATAATGAATGGCGTCAGATGTGTAGGGGTGGAGGAGAAACGGAGTGTTGGGTGCGGTTGTATCGAGAGCTGGACGTGTGTTCGCTTATGTTATCGGGACGTTGGGATCGGGAGCGAGGGTTAATCCAGGGTGCGGAGGTGCGTTGGCCTGTGGGTGAAACGGATCACACTGTAACGTGTGTGACGTGGTTCGAAAACGAGGAGTTGGCAAGGGAGTTCATGGTGCGAAAGATGAATGACATGATGTCGGTGTAGATGACGGTTGTTGTATATTGGGTCGGATGATGTGAATCTATGTCGTATGTATATTTACGTAAAATAGAAAACATGTAAATATACGTTCCTGTATCTGGTATCTGTTATCTGTATCATAAGATTCTTTTTCTTTCTTTTTCTTTCTTTTTCTTATTTCTTACCTGGTTTGTGGTTCTGCTAAGCTAAATACTAACGCTAACTCTAAACCGAGTGTTCGGGGTCGGCAATTTCCTGATCGGGATCGACTTCGACTTCCCCTTCCTCTGAATCCAGTAGGCGGCGGCGCTTGAAGGGTGCTCTCGGGGATCCCCTCACTCTTGATTCCCTGTCTCGGCGTGTTGGGGTCGTGAATGGGGACTGGGTGTTGGTGTGGATATGGGTGTTGGTGTGGATATGGTTGTTGGTGGGGGTATGGATGTTGGTGGGGAGGATATGGGTGTTGGTATTGGTGGGGGTATGGGTGTTGGTGTTGGTGGGGACTTGTCCCCATACGGTTCGCCAGCTTCCGTTGGGGTCGAGTACCATCTGCCATCCCCATCCGCTCAATCCATATGGCTGAATGGGGCTGGGGAAGAAGATGGTCTCAGGGTGTAGAGGATTGTTGGGGGTGGCGCACATGTTATTGTAGTGTCCCTGTGCGACGCGGAATTCGCGTTCGATATCGACGTGTGCTTCGAGATCATCCATGGAATCGAGGTTCTTCACTCGCTTGAGAATGGAGCAGTAGCGGATGGTATGTCCGTTCCTGTGGCAGTAGTTACATTGTTGGGAAAGCAGGGTGGGGCACACGACTTTGCTGGATCGTGCCGGGGACTCACGGGGGAAGTGGTTGGTGTAGATCTCGCGAGATTTGCCTGAATCGCAACAGACCTTGCAGAAGGGTTTGATGTTGATACGGGTTCTGGGAGCGTTCATTATTTTGTTGGATAGCAGATAGGATAGCAGATTGGATTATTAAAAGCTAAAAAGAATGGATCTGGGTTTCAATTTTGCAAACCACTCGGTGGGTGTGTCTGGGTGTAAGATGTAAGATGTAAGATGTAAGATGTAGTTTGTTATAATATATACCGATGATGGTAAATATTATATGGTTAAATGAATATATTGCTAAACCTAACCCTTATACGGTATTGAGGCACATGGTGTAGATAACGCGATAGACATGATGAATAAGAGAAACCTGAAGGAGTACGAGGAGGGATGCGATGGTGAGTCCCTTGGTCTTGGCGAAGAAGCTGCTGATGACACCAACGGCAGTGAATACCACCACGACGAGGGATAGAATCAGTATCATAAAAAGTACTTCGCAGTGTTTTTTCCCGGAAACGGGGGCAAGGGGATTAAAAAAATTTTTATTGAATACGGAATCCATGTATAATATAGATAAAGACAAAAAAGTAATTTGGTAATTAAATAATGTATGAGTGATGAGTTGGGTGGGTTGTAGTAGTAAATGGTGTGGTAACGCATCTCTTCATGTGTTGATCTTTAATTTCTCGGAAAGATTTACCGCGAAGCATGTTACGACAAATTCGTCTATAGTTGTGTGTAATTTGTTCATTTTTTCGGTTCCGTTGCGCAGATTTCCGACAATTTCGTGGATACAGTCCCTCATTTTTAAGTATGGGATATTTTGGTATCCGTGTTCTTGGATGTAAGTTTCGTATTCGGTCTCTACATGATACGATCTGGCCCTGCGTACGGACCCAATGCGGGACAAGTGTCCGATTTTTCGGTCCTCATTCCAGAGTTTGTCCATCACTGAGTCGGCATGGTCGGCTACCTGTTGATTATCAAATTTCTGGCATTTGAGGAATGATGGTGCGAATGAGGTGCGGCACATGGGGCAATTGTGTCCGTTTTGTGACTTCCCAAAGTTGGTGAATATACACTTGGAGCAGAATTTGTGTCCGCATTTGGTGACAACAAAGTCCTTTACACCGATACGTTTCATACAAATTGGGCACTCCTCTTGTGGCTCCTTGGGTGCGGGTTTTTCCTTGAGCGTCTGTGTGGCGAATGATCGGTTCTTAATGGTTTTTTTTTTGGAGAACGGCTTGGATAGATCGTGATTGGCGCCGGCAACAAAGGGTTTGGTGATGGTTGATGTGGATGCGTCGGGCATAATTATGTTGATGTAGATTCTGGTGGTAGATGTCTAGGTTATTTGTTAAAAACTAAAAGTGTATCGGAATGTTTCAATTTTGAAAGTCATTCTTGTTATTTGTTGGAGAGTATGGTAATTATATTATGATGCGGAAATGTTACTTAAGACCATTATGTCGTAATAATGCTTCTACTTCGGGTTTTCTCCCGCGGAATTCGACGAATGTATCCATTGCTGGTTTAGATCCGCCGTTTGATAAGACAGTGTCTCTGAAACGACGTCCAAATTCACGTTGTTTGTTGGGATTTTCCTCGAACATACCAAAACTATCTGCGGACATTATTTCTGCCCATTTGTAACTATAATATCCGGCACTATATCCTGCGAAAATATGCTGAAATGAACATAAAAATCGGTCTTGATCCAAATAACGTTTATATGGGCAACATTCGGTGAAAATCTCCTTTTGAATATCCCATATAGAACGTTTTTCCTCCCGTATTTTTTCCCAATTGCTATATAGATATAAATCCAACTTTGAAAAAGATATTTGTCGCATCATCGCCATACCTGCTCCATAATTCTTCTGTTCTATCAAACTGGAATACATCTTCTTGGGCATTTTCTTCCCCGTTTTATAATGAACTGCCATGCGCTTTAATGTGGTCTCGTCATAACACCAATTTTCCATAAATTGGCTCGGTAATTCCACCGCATCCCATTCAATACCACTAATACCACTAATACCACTAATGTCTATACGGGTCAGCATATGTTGTAATCCATGACCGAATTCGTGGAAAAGCGTCTCAACATCTGAAAAACTCAAGAGGGAAGGTTTGTCTTTTGAAGGAGGACTTCCATTACATACCAAATAAGCGACGGGGATGGTATGTCCGAGAGCACGATTCTTATCAACACACGAATCCATCCACGCACCACTACGCTTGGTCTCTTCTCTTACAAAAGGGTCTAGATAAAATCCGGCAATAATAGTGCCTTTGTTACTGTCCCCTTCAAATACGTCATAATATCGAACATCATTGTGCCATTTTTCAACGTTTTCGTCGCGTTCTTCAATAAAAATTCCAAATAGACGGTTTGCGATAGAGAATAACTCTTGCAAAACATTATCAAGAGACAAATATGGTTTTATATCCTCTACTTTCAGTTTAAATTTCTCTTCGCGCATACGCTCTGACCAGTAAGGCATATCCCACGGCTCGACAGACGCCAAACAACTCTTTTTTTCGGCATATTCGCGCAATTCTGTGTATTCATTTATCGCGCATGGGATAGAAACATCTTTTAAATCATCCAGCATCTTTAAAATAGTAGATTCATTATCCGCCATTTTTGTAGAGAGAGAGAGTTGAGTATAGTTATCAAACCCCAATATTTTGGAACGTTCTAACATATTGTCCAAGATAGATACAATTATTTCTTCATTATTGGCGGCTTTTGAAATGTAAGCCATATAAATTTCCTCGCGAATTGAACTATCGGGTATATGCTGCATTGCTGCCATAAAGGAATGTCCGCTGGTGGTAATTGTCCAAGGTCCTTTTGTAGGGGATTCGGGAGACCATAACTCTTTTGCCCATAAAGGCACATTTTTCATCACTTTTTTGTCGGTGATAACCTTTTTAAACGATTTCGTAGAATCTAATACATTATCGTTTAATTTGCTGGATAATTCGGATAGATGTTTATCGATTTTCACCATTTTTTTCTTTTTCGCAGGTCCGAGATTTACACCTCCTCGTTCCATACCATCAATAGTGAGTTGTATCAAACGTTTCTCATTTGTATCGTCTGATTTAATCTTTTTGATTGCTTTATATAGGGGTTTTGAATATCCAATCATTTTTCCCAGTTCTACAATATCATTGCGAAAATGGTCTTTTAATTCACGTATTTCCTTTGAATCGGATACGCTCGAAAGATGGGAAATAACACCGTATGTTTTATCCATCGGATAGTCAATGACATCGAGAGCATCAAAAATCTCACTGAATGAATATTTTTTTTTGTAATTAGTCCGTCCGGCTTTATATATTATCAATCCCTCCTCAAATTCCTTAAATTTCTTCTTTTGAGTATCAATGAGGTCTTGGACAACGGTGTAAGTAGATTTATCGATCTTGATTTTTTCAAACAGAGGTAAATAACTACTCAAAAAAGGGCTTGTCTGGTTGATTAAAGCACTCATCTTATTAATCTATATAATGTTAAAAATTTAATTCTATTTTACTATTTATTTAAAATAGAATTTTGATAATCGGGTCATGGGTTTTAATAGACGCATTCCCTGTTTTTAAAGAATGTATAAGTCCGTGATGGTCTATATGAGTAGAACGTATGGCACAATAGTAGTGAGACATGACCGCACTTTGACGAATTCGTAATTTATATGGGTTTGTATGAAACTGTTATGTGTGATAGTGTTATCGGAGTAATTGAAGTTGAATGTTACGTCTATTATAATAATGGAGATATAGTTAATCAACCTCATCGATGACAGGACCACTCGTGTATCGGTCGACGATTTCGTGCGCACACGCATGGTCGTAGAATGCTGAATCAACATATATGAAATTACTTTTTTGGTCCTCGTGGTAGTGTTCGAGAAAATACTTGATTTTCTGGGTGTATGGTGGGGGTATATTTTGTATGCGGTTGTAGCATGTGAAATCTGGGTCATTGACGAGAACGGCGACGAGTTGGTGGGAACTTCCTCTTTCGTCTTGGATAGCAATTCCTCCTAGGATGCGAGCATGTGCGGTGGATCCTGGGATGAGTGCGTGATTGCATAGAACAAACACTCCGAGTGGTCTATTGTTTCCTGACATGGTATTGGGTACGAATCCATAGTTCCATGGGAATACGTTGGTGTTGTCTAGGATGCGATCGACTCGGAGCCGATTGGTAACATAGTCGAATTCGTATTTGACCTGGCTGTGTATAGGGGTTTCAATGATGACATCTCTTGTGTATGCGAGTGACATGGTATAGAAGTTGTCCATAAAAAAAAGGGATAATCGTTCGGCATTATATTCTTGTGGTTTGTTATATGTGGTAGGTCCTTAATCTTCATCAACATCAACCTGTCCCTCAACATGAACCTGTCCCTCAACATGAACCTTACCCTCAACATCAAGTTCAATCTCCGATTCATCATGCTCATGCTGAGGCTCACTCTCCGATTCATCATGCTCATGCTGAGGCTCACTCTCGGGCTCGACCTCAACATCAACCTCCTCATCAACCTCATCAACCTGAGCCTCCTCATCCTCATCAACCTGAGCCTCCTCATCCTCAACCTCATCAACCTGAGCCTCCTCATCCTCATCCTCATCAGATCGGA
>Ga0209533_1000643_pt1 | contig 32853 bp, 25 predicted proteins | sample COG_04_FD_184748 | JGI IMG/M metagenome (GOLD analysis project Ga0209533, IMG submission 184748) | Pelagic Microbial community sample from North Sea - COGITO 998_met_04 (SPAdes) (version 2) | ecosystem: Environmental > Aquatic > Marine > Neritic zone/Coastal water | place: Helgoland, sampling...
CCAGAAGATTGAATACAATCCCATGCATCTTCGCTATCACAGGACAATACATTCAAAAACACCAAAAAATAAAAAAGTTGTCGCATATTATAATTGTATTCCGATACCAATTGCTAAAGTTTCAGCTTTAGCAATATGAGATTTAAGTGTTATGGCCGTAAACCATTTTTTATTAAGTTTATATTTCATTCCGATTCGATTGTAAACCTGTCCCTCAAATTTATAGGGATAATAGACATAGTATCCCAACTGACTGATGACAGATAGTTTGTTAATAATGAGTTCATACCCGGCAAAAACGCCTACTCTTTTATGATCGAGATTCGGATCGTTTTCTGGCCCTGGATAGGCAATACTTTGATACCTTATATATGCTTTCAAAGATTTTGAGAAAAAAGCATCCACACCCAATGACAACGCACTTTTAATCGTGATCTGTTTATTAACGTATGCCGAAAACGTATAAAATGGATACTGTGGACTTCCCACGATATTACTTTGGTTGACGCCAAAACGTACTATGAAATTGTACTGTAATGCTCTAGAAAATTGCGATTCGTCTTCTACATGCTTGTAATCAATATCAGTGGTCTCAAGGTCATAATGAATCCCTATATTTAAGGCCATAGTATTTATACTTGTATTGGGTGATTTTGAACTTCCATTGGAGGCGTGGGTAAAAGTAAACCCAGCCTGTAGCCCTATTGGCCCCATTAGTTTAGGGGATTTATAATTAAGCATCAAATAGGTTCCTGATAACACTCTGGAGCCAAAGGCATTGTTCTTAGGGTTGGAAAATTTATCATAAGGGTTTGTGGCAAAATTAAGACCTTGTGCAACACGAAACATCAAATGACGCTTCAAGAAATAAAAATTATAATGCGCATATAGCCCATAGGTTTTTCCTAGGATATCACTCTTTAGATCATGATAACTTAATGAGAATCCATAATCGGGATAATTAAAGCGTTGTTCCCATAACTTTGACCCATCGGTTTCGCGATTCCAACCTATGATGACCCCCTCTGGGTGTCCCTGAATTAAATGCAGCACACTTTTATTGTGAAGCGCTATATTGCCTTTGAAATAATTAACATCTACAAAAGTGTTGTTAGTTTGTTCTTGCGAAAACCCAATAAAAACTATCAATCCAAAAAAAGAGCCTAAAAATCGATTCATTTCTAATTAAGTAAGACCGTAAAAGTAAAGTATTTATTTAAACATATATTTGTAGAGATGTAGAATATAACTTTTTTATTAATTCTATATTTAGTAAATTTGCAACTTAATACCGAGGACAAATTTGATCTGATTGCAACCTCATTAAAAAAAGCTAAAGCAGTACACACTACTCTACTAGCCTGCAATCCTTTATTTTGTTCTCATAAAAAACTGTTTATGAGTTATTTATTTACTTCTGAAAGCGTTTCAGAGGGCCACCCAGACAAAGTTGCTGACCAAATTAGTGATGCTTTAATTGACCATTTTTTAGCTTTTGACCCAAATTCAAAAGTCGCTTGTGAAACACTTGTGACCACAGGTCAAGTCTTTCTAGCTGGAGAAGTTAAGTCTAAAACCTATCTAGATGTGCAAAAAATTGCACGTGATACTATAAACAAAATTGGTTATACCAAAGGAGAATATATGTTTGATGGCAACTCTTGTGGGGTGCTATCGGCAATTCACGAGCAGTCCGAGGACATTAACAGAGGTGTTGATAAAGGAGATGAAGAACAACAAGGCGCTGGCGACCAAGGGATGATGTTTGGGTATGCGACGAACGAAACCGAAAACTATATGCCTTTGGCATTAGATTTATCGCACCGTATTTTAATTGAACTCGCAGCAATGCGCCGTGAAGGTACCGACATCACGTATATTAGGCCTGATTCTAAAAGTCAAGTAACGATTGAATATGACGATGACAATACACCCAATCGAATTGACGCGATTGTAATCTCTACACAACACGATGATTTTGACGAAGAGACGGCTATGTTGGCAAAAATTCGAGAGGATTTAAAAACAAAATTAATCCCCAGAGTCGTTGCAAAACTGCCTGCTCATATTCAAGATTTATTTAACGATGAAATCACCTATCACATCAACCCAACTGGGAAATTTGTAATCGGAGGGCCTCACGGCGATACTGGCCTCACAGGTCGAAAAATTATTGTGGATACTTATGGAGGAAAAGGTGCTCATGGTGGTGGCGCTTTTTCTGGAAAAGACCCTAGTAAGGTAGACCGTAGTGCGGCTTATGCCACACGTCATATTGCCAAAAATATGGTGGCTGCCGGAATTTGCTCGGAGGTCTTAGTACAAGTGAGTTACGCCATTGGAGTTGCGGAACCTATGGGTGTGTTTGTGGATACTTACGGTACGAGTCCTTTTAATTTGACCGATGGCGAAATCGCGGGCAAAATCTCTACATTATTTGATTTACGTCCTGCTGCCATCGAAAAACGTTTGAAACTCCGCAGTCCAATTTATAGCGAAACCGCTGCATATGGACATATGGGTCGTGAACCAAAATCCGTAACGAAAACATTTCATCAGCCAAATGGCGAAAGCTTGACTTTGGATGTTGAATTGTTTACGTGGGAAAAACTGGATTATGTCGATGTGATTAAAGCCGCTTTTGGAATTTAAAAACCAGGCTAACTAAGCATCCATGCCCCCAATATTATCATAAATATAGAGCTCACATAATACCATTTGAAGCGTTCTTTTAAGACAATTACTGCCCCTATAATTGTAAGTATAGGAATTGTCAAACTTATAATGCTAGTGATAAAAGGGTTGGTTGTTTTTAAACCATACATACCAGCAACAATAGCAATGGCAATAATTGGCACCATCACCAGTATATAATCGAACTTGAAAAATGCTAGGATTGGTTGTTTTAGAAAACGTAATAAAATTCCTGCGATAATTAAAACCTCAATTTCTTGATGGACCACAAGGAAAGCAATGTCATATGTTTTCAAATTATACCATTGCATAATTCCTGAAACAGAAAAACAAAGGGTCATCAGCGTCAAATTGCGATGGGTAGAAATCTGAACTACTTTAGAATTGTGCCGTTGATTCCATAAAAACGCACAAAACCCTAAGGCGATCAAAAGAATTCCTAAAAGATAATTTTGCGGAATGATGTCTTCAATAAAATAAAGATATGAAGCCGTGCCTATACTCCCCAATAAACTATAGTGTATAAAATTATTAAGACTACTTTCTTTTAAGGCATAAATCATAAATACAAGACCAAGGGCGCCAATACTACATGTGAGATTAACAAAGAGTGCCTCACTAAATGTAGTGTACATTGTAAAGCCATTCACGCCTAAAAAAACAACTCCTAATAAACTTGTAATCATCGAGCGTTTGACAATCACTTGAAGGGGTGAATAATCTGCTACAATCCATTTCCATAAGACATTGTTAACTGCAAAAAACAATGCGGACAAAATTAAATATTCCATAGAAAGTTAGCTAATATTTTTTTAATAGGGTTAAATTAAATCGCTTAAAACCCGTAGCTTTCACAAGGGATTTGTAGTCCTTTTCAATCGCTAAAAGAGTTTTAGGGTTGGCTGTTGTATCTTTTTCTAATTGATAGGCTACGATACAGTAGAATAACTTTATATAATGGTAGTACGAATCGGAAGTGTTCGATTCTAAATTAATTTTGTTGAGGTTCGATTGGGCGTTTTTATAGTTCTGTTTTTTTAAGTCAAGTAGCGCCCTAGCAATCAAATAGGTGTTCTGGTTTAAATGATATTGCCAATAGGTCTTTTTTAAAAGTTCATTTTGATAACGGTCAAAAATCAGTTCTAAAACTTTCAGCTGCTTGGTAAATATAAGCGCAGGAACGACCTCTATATAAAATAAGACTTTAGAATAGGATTCTCCAGCTTTAAGAATCTCTAACCCCTTGGAATCTACGGCTTGTTTGGATTTAAAATGATGAGTCAACAACTGATACCCCAATAAACGTCCGTGTAGTACGGAGTATAATTTTAGCTTTGAAACCGCTGGTTCGTAGACTTCAAAACTTGATTTTCCTGACAAAAACAGATGGTAATTTTTGGTGAGATTGATAAAAATTCGATGTCCTGCTTGTGTGTCATATGCAAATCTTGCGGCATTTAAATACCCATAATAGCCATTAAAATGGGCGTAATCAATGTAAAAATCTAAAATATGTGTTTTAAAAACATAAGCATCCGAAAGCAAGGCTTCTAGTCCTTCGTACTTACTTTTCGGCAAAGTTCGTAAAAGACCACATACCGCATAAGCTAATTTTGAGACCTCGGCATTCTTAGAATCGATTTTAAAGTGAATCTGATGATTAGAAAAAATAATCTTCAATAAATCGATTCGATTTCGATATATAAAGGCTTTTATAATTTGGCTTAAAAACAATACATAATCAGGATGAGGTTTTAAATCGATTAAGTTTTGGATTTGCGCGGAATCGATAGTGTCTAAATTTTCAAAATCATTGACAAAAGTCCAGTAGGCCCAATTTTGATCTTTATTATTAAACCTTAAAAAGTCGGAATAGGATCTGTAGCCCAAGAATTGGGAAAGAACTTCCAATGTTTTTAGTTGGGGAGTTTTTTCTGGTAAAAACCCAAAGAAACGACGCAAAGTATTAAAACCAATATTTAATTTTTCATCTGAAAGAATACTTTGGTGGAAGTAGCGAATATCGGATTGCCGCCGAATTTCAAAACCCAATTTTTGATAGATTTCGTGCTTTAATTTTTTAATCACATCTTCCATAATTACAAAACTATGAAAAAAATAAGTTATGGGCTAGTATTGGGCTAATATTTAAATTTATATCGTCTAAATTAGCCTTTTGAAATTATATATTTTATGAAATACGTATTCCTTCTCTTTTTTGTTTCTGGATTACACGCACAAAGCATTTCCAAACAAGTGATTGGCCCTGGCGGCAACACTGTTGACAATGGCAGCAACAAATTGAGCTACACCACAGGCGAAGTGGTGGTTGGTGCCATGACTTCCGAAGATGGCTCCTTACAACTCGGCAATGGATACTACCCTTCTTTAGATTTATCAACTTTAAACACAGCGTCACCTCAGCTTCAATTACAAGTCAAGGTTTTTCCAAATCCTGTGACAGAAGCTCTCTTTATCACCCACCCCACAGAACAATTCTTTGAGGTGGCTATTACAGACATCAGCGGAAAACAACTTCTACAAACCCCACATCAAAAACAACAGCCTTTAAGTGTTGAAACACTAACAACAGGCACCTACTTTATAAAAGTCACCACTAAAGATTCAAAACAAACCAATACGTATAAAATCATTAAGAAATGAAAAAAAATTACGCTATACTATGCCTAGCCATAGCATCCCTAACCCAACTACAAGCCCAAGCCCCAGAGGGTTTTAATTACCAAGCGACGGTACGTAGCGTGGGAGGCGAATTAATCGTGAACCAAAATGTGTATTTTAAGTTTAATGTGATACAAGGCTCACAAACCGCAGTGCCAATTTTCACAGAAACACACTATGTCCCCACAGACGATTTAGGACAGGTGAATCTTGTGATTGGACAAGGCACCGCCAACACAGGCGTATTTTCAGAACTCGATTGGTCTTTAGGCAGCTATTATTTAGGCATTGAGTTAGACACCGATACAGGCAATAACTATGAAGCCATGGGCACCACACAACTGCTAAGTGTGCCTTATGCCTTGTATGCAGCAAACAGTGGCAATGCCACACCAACAACACCAAATTTAGAAGCAGTACTGGCACAAAACAACTCTGCAAACAGCCAACAGATAAAAGATTTACAAGACCCTACAGAAGCTCAGGATGCAGTGACCAAAAACTACATCTATTCAAAGGAAGAAGTTGATGAATTGATTTCTGCGTTTGAAGATAGAATAAACTTGCTCGAAAATTTAGGTAGATTAGGAACAGTAACCGACCAAGACGGCAATACCTACGACTATTTGACCTATGGCGCTCAAAAATGGACGGTAGAGAACGCTGAGATGGTCACTTACCGTGATGGAACTCCTATTCCAGAAGTTACTGGTGCAACGGAGTGGAGCAACCTCACCACAGGGGCTTGGGCTTATTACGACAACGACTCTTCAAAACATAGACTTTACAATTGGTATGCCGTCATGGGTATACACGATGCAGCTTCATTGTCAGATGCAACACTTAGAAAGGCATTTGCTCCAGAGGGCTGGCACGTACCAAGTGATACCGAGTGGACAACGCTTGAAGAATATCTCATAGCCAATGGCTATAATTATGACCAAACCACCACAGGAAACAAACTAGGTAAAGCGATGGCTTCTACCACAGGATGGACTAGTACAACACAATTAGGAGCACCAGCTAACGACCAAAGCTTAAACAACAGCAGCGGCTTTAACGGCTTCCCTGAAGGTTACCGTGGCAATGGCACTGGTTCGTTCGGCGGTTACGGTAGCATTACATGCTTTTGGAGCTCTACTAAGAGTCGTTCAAATCTAGTCTGGGATCGCTACTTGCTTTCCAGTCTCTACAGGTTTGAATTCGCTTATATGGATGACGGCTTTTCAGTGCGTTTTGTAAAAGGCAATCGTCCTGATAACGTTGACAATGACAATGACGGCTACACCGAAAACCAAGGCGATTGTGATGATACCAATGCTCAAATTAATCCAGGAGCTACAGAACTAGAAGACGGTATTGATAACGATTGTGATGGTGAGATTGATGAAGGATTTGAATCTGCTGCTATCTCTGGATCTTGGAGATTAGCTCCAGAAGCAGGAGCACTTGGAGTAGGTCCAGAATTGGACAATATTTCTTGGTGGTCAAACTCTTCAGATGATGTGACAACAAGAGCCTGTGTTTTTGACGATACTTATGTGTTTAATGCAGACGGTTCTTTCCAAAATGTTCTAGGAGCAGATACTTGGATAGAAGGATGGCAAGGAGCTGCCTCAGAAGAATGTGGTGCACCCGTGGCTCCACACGATGGATCAGCAGCAGCAACCTATACTTACGATGAAGCAGCCGGAACGATTACTCTTAATGGCGTAGGCGCTTTCCTAGGATTTGCTAAAGTTGTTAATGGTTCAGAACTACAGAGTCCTGCAGATGCAGCAGATTCAATCACTTATCTAGCGGCACTTTCAGATGACGGAAATACTTTAGACTTAGACATAGAAGTTGCAAATGGAGGATTTTGGTCTTTCAGACTTGTTAAAGATACAGCGATTGATTCAAATGACACTGACGATGACAATGACGGCTACTCCGAAAACCAAGGGGATTGTGATGATACAGATGCTCAAATTAATCCAGGAGCTACAGAACTAGAAGACGGCATTGATAACGATTGTGATGGTGAGATTGATGAAGGTTTTGGTGAGTCTGGTCAGTTTGAACTGGCACCAGCACCAACTACAGACCCTAATGATGTAATTTCTGTTTTTAGTGATACTTATGAAAATATCCCTGTAGATTATTTTAATGGCTATTGGGAGCCTTATCAAACCACTCTAGGAGGTGAGATTGTTATAAATGGCGAAGATGTGCTCAAGTATTCGGAATTTAATTTTGTGGGTACTAAACTGACAACTCCTTTAGATATTTCAGAAATGACTCATCTTAGTATAGATATATTAATGCCTGTAGTCTTGCCAACAGACATTGATATGCTTATTGTATTGAAGAATCAAAATGACGCTGCGACAACTTTACAACAGCAGCGTATTGGGGGTCAAACCTACCAATGGTCTGACCAAACTGGCGATATCAATGATACGGATGCCAATGCAACCTTTGAAGAAGGAGGCGTATGGAAAACTATAAAAATTCCTCTTAGACCTACATCAGAAACTGGGTTGGATAAGACAGGAGTTAATCTCATCCTCATCGAAAGGATAAAATCTTCTAACGTGACGGATTTACACATCGATAATATGTATTTCTTTAAAGAAGACCCTATTTCACATTTGGACACTGACGATGACAATGACGGCTACACAGAAAACCAAGGCGATTGTGATGATACAGATGCTTCTATAAACCCAGGAGCTACAGAACTAGAAGACGGCATTGACAACGATTGTGATGGTGAGATTGATGAAGGATTTTTAGTTTGTGCTCCTGAAACTACTGAATCTTACAATGCTTCAAACCTTAACATGACGTTTCAATCGGATCCATCTGCAGATTTTATTTCTAACGGAGCAGAGTTTTCATGGGTAGACAATCCAGATTATGATAATACTGTAAACACCTCTTGTAAAGTAGGAAAAGTTGTTAAATTGGATATCCAGTCTTGGGATAACATCCGATACGATTTAGATGCAAAATTAGACTTTAGTTCAAATTCGGGCTTAAAAATTAAAGTCTGGTCCGCAAGAGCAAATACCGAAGTTCGATTAAAGTTAGAAGAGATTGGAAATGCAGGAAATTTCGTTGAGAAATTTTTTACTACTTCAGTAACTAGTGGTTGGGAAGAATTAACCTTCCCTTTTACCGCAGCTAATAGTGGTAAGTTTAATAAAATAATAATTTTGTTTGACTTAGGAGCAAACAATACCGACACTTACTATTTTGATGACCTAAAACTTTACGGCGACGGTGCTGTGGGTAATTGCCCTGCAGTCCCAGCTGGAGAGTTATTAGCCAACGGAGACTTTGAAGCAGGAGATATTGGTTGTTGGCAACTTTTAGATGGTGTAACCATTTCTACGACAGTTAGTAATGGAGGTACACATTCTGCTGAATTACAAGGTTCAACAGGAGCTGCTGTTGGGCTTAGAATGGAACGTTTTGGAACTGGCTTAGTAACGCCTAATACATCCTATACAGTTACATTTGATATGATCGCTTCAGACGCATTGGGTGAAGGTGGAGTTGTCAAAGCATTTACTTTCTCTGAAGGTGCGGATGGTGGCACTGTAGCTGCAACGCAACACATTCATATGGGCAACACACATTATGTAAATACATCAGCTTGGGAATCCAAAACATTCACGTTTACAACCCCTGGGAATGCAAATAAAGTTGAAGGAGGTTTATCTTTACTTATTGAAATTGTTAATAGTACAGCCAGATTGAATGTCGATAACGTATCTGTAAGACTAACCCCTTAATAACCGTTTATTAAAATAAATTTGAATAGTTTAAAACAAGCTTATGATATAGTTTGCGTTTTATGAGGCATTAACCCTTAAACCCAACCACAACCCAAACCCTTTTAGCAGGGGTTGTTTTAAGTTAGTCTGCTGAAAGAAAAACCCGATCCACAGTCGGGTTTTTGGGTTTAAATAGCGAAACGTTTTTTACAATTCATAACGGACTCTAAAGGTCACATAACGGGGTTGAATAAAATATTCTGTCGCACTTACCGAAATATTAGAGGCGCTACTCTGATTTTGAGAGCGTGTGTCTAACAGGTTCGTTGCTTTGATTTCGTATTCAAATTTGGCATCTTCATCTTTTCGGTAAGACAAGGATGCGTTCCAAAATTCATAAGTATTAATGGAGCGGTCTTCATCACTAAAATCGTTGTACGAATAATCTGTTTTGAGCGTGAATGCTTTTAAAATCAACGCATCAATTTCGATAGACGGACTTTTGGTGAAAAACTTAGTAGCGTTCGCTCCAAGATTATTGTCTTGAATAGAATATCGATAACTTAAATCGACATTGGGAGCCGTTCTAAAGTTGGTGCGCAGTTGTGCTCTGTAAGTTTGTGAAAAACGTTCATTTACAGTTCGCCTGTCTTGCAGGAATTGGTTAAATTTAGAGTAATTCAAATTTGCTCTGACGGAGGCGCGTAACTTCCCAAAAGTACGCTGAAAACGACCATTGGCAGACAAGCTTTCATCTGCAAAATCTGAATTGAATGGCGTAGATACACGAATCACACTTCCAGGCACAAACTGAGATACAGTTCGGATATTGTCAATACTTTTGTTGTAATTGATATTCGCAAACACGTTGGTGTAGTTAAACATATTGAAACTGTAATAGGACACATTCACATTGTGTGATAGTGCACTTTGTAGGTCAGGCGAGCCTGAAAATAAAGCGTTGTAATTATTAAGCACCAAGCCACTCGCAAACTGTGATACATCTGTAAATTGCGTTTGCATGCGATAACTTAGATTCAAAGTTTCACTCTTTTTAATTTGAAAAATAATATTCATATCCGGCAAAAATCTAAAGAAATTATCGGTAGTTTTAATCCCTGTCTGGGTATTTGAAATCGCATAGGCATGTGCCGCTACGCCTGGCGTAAAGGTGAATTTCCCGGACTTTAGTCGGTAATGAAATCCTAAATATACATCCGAGAAGTTATAAGCGATATCGTTGGTTGCTGCCACAGCTGCCACTGCAGGAGTCGGGTTAATTTCAGTTAGGTCATCTAAATATTGAAAAATATGAGAGTCAAATTGTTGGTGACTCAAAATGGTTCCAAGCGTCAGATTAATATTACTTTTTTTGTTTAAAATGTTCCAATAATCTAGTTTGGCATCGACTTGATTGGACTGTACGCGTTTTTCTTGACCAAAGTTATAATCCAGTTGAGCACCATCTAAACCCAAACTGTTTGCCGTGCCTTCATAATTCAATTTATCTTCAAGAATCGCATTGTAAAAAGGGTCTTCATCTTTGATGAGATGCTGGGCTTCAAATGCGAAAATATTGGTTTCGTTTAGCGTATAATAATAGTTTAAACTCTGATTAAAGCTAAATGGATTGGTGTTTTCCAACTGATTTATAGCGCCATTTAAAGACGAATTGAACCGTTGGTCTTGTGAGCTTTTGGATAAATTTCCAAGGGCTTCGTACTCCAGTTGATTGCTCGCGTTTGGCTGATACTTGGTGGTTAACTTTAGCATTCCTAAATCGTTATTCTGAGTGGTATTACTCTGCGTAGCCTCATCTGAGAATCCTTCAGGTGCATCTGTATACTGAACACTTCTATTTTCTTGCAGTTCGTTTTTACTGTTCGAAAAAATAGCGAATCCACCAATATCCAAAGTCTTTTTTGGGGACCAACTAAAATTAGCCGCACCAAACTTTGTATTGATGTCCTTAGCTCTGTTATTTTGAAGCAATAGAAATCCAATGTCATTATTTCCTAAACTCAAACTGGTTCCACTGCTTTGACTGGGCGATCGAAAGCCGCCAGAGAAATTAAAATAATCGCGACGTGAGAAAGCCACTTCTCCAATATTATTGAGGTCTCCAATGAAGTTTACACTGTATTCAGGGCTGTAATAAAAAAGTTTGGGCTGAAGTAAATACAGCGAATTCGCCTCTGAATCTCCCGCTCCGGCAGTGATGTTTCCAAACCAGAAATTTTTCTTACCCTCTTTTAGTTTAATATTGATGGCAATGTTATCTTGGTTATTAGTAACGCCTCCCAATTGCCCTACCTCAGAATAGTTTTTTAAGACCTGAACTTTATCCACCGCACTAGAAGGAATGTTTTTAGTGGCTAATTTAGTATCGCCATCAAAGAAATCTTTGCCTTCGACCATTAGCTTTGTAACCACCTTCCCTTCTACTTCCACTTGACCATCGTCATTGATTTCAACCCCTGGGAGGTTTTCCAATACATCTTCTAGTTTTCGTTCGGTACCTGTATTAAAAGAGTCTGCATTGTATACCAGCGTATCTCCGCTGATGGTAACCGGCATTTCATAAACCAATTCTACCTCATCTAAAGAGTTGTCCTCAAAAAGTGTAAAATCTTTATTGATGTTTTCTTCTTTCGTTTCTAAAACTTCGTCTAAAGACTTCATTCCAATATAACTGGCTTGGATGGCATAGGTGGTGTTTTTTTTCAAGTCCAAACGAAACCGGCCTTTATCGTTGGTGATGCCGTAGGAATCTAAGGATTTTGTGGCTTTATTAATGGCAATGACATTTGCTAATTCTAAGGGACTTCCTAGACTGTCTTTAATAATGCCTTCTAATTTCACCTGCGAAAACCCGGCAAGACTCATTGATAGGCATATGATTGTAATAAAATTCTTCATAAAATACTGGTTAATTTTAATGTGCTTAATTTCGGCGTTTGTTTCTGCGGCCTCCATACATGGAGCGCATTTCTTCCATTTTTTTCTTGACGGTCTCGTTGTACTCCTTACGTGAAACTATTTCGCCCTTTTCTGGCGCTTTAATCTGTACTTTTTCTTGTGGATTCATAATGATTTTTGAACACAAAATGATCGTCTTATCGGTGTTTACTTCAAGGATTAACCCTGGAAGTCCCCAAAAATCATTGGGGCCATGACTCACCGGAATCTGTGGGGTGTACCATGCTGTGACTTCAATTTGTTTTGGTATTTCTATATCCTGAGAAACAGATGTTGCTGTAGTGTCTTTCGTTCGTGGCTTTCTTCGCATACTCCGCCAATCAAATTCGTCTACGATTTTGGTAGCCGTGGCTTTCATACATAGGTATTGACCAATTTGTTTTGTTTCGGTTCCTAATGTCCATTCTAGTTTGGGCAAGGAATCTGAAATCAAAAATTGTTTTCCAAAAAATTCCTGATCTTGTAAATACTGTTGAGATTTAATGTTTTTGTATTGCATTCCAGCAGAGAAACTACTGCCCCATCTTCCAAAACCTCCTTGGCCTCCAGGCGCCTCTAAAACCTCATCCTCTTTATAGGTTGAAGCTTCTCTGTCAAAAGTCAAAACATACGTTTTTTCAAACATGCTGCGCATGCGATCCGCGATTTGTTTTTTTCGATCTTCACTCATTTGTCGACCGCCCCAGTTGTCCATATCAACAGCTGTTTTGGAAAAATAATAGGCCTTCCCTTGAAAGTTTTGGGCGTAGCTGAAAGTTGTTAGCAACAACATCAACCCTATAAGAGGGGTTTTATTTCTAATGACCATATTTTTAGAGAGTTAGTTTTATTTTTGTTTAACAAACCTACATATTGTTTAAACAAATTAAGTTAAATTTTCCCCAAATTAATTTCCGATTTTAACCTCTATTCGTTGTCCTTCACCATCATCTCGATCGTATTGAGATTCCATTTCCTTCATTTTTTTGATCATAATAGCATCAAACTCAGACTGGGTTACAACGCTCCCTTTGGTCGGTTTCTTAATTGTGATTGGCTTTGTAGGGTTAAGTAAAACCTTACTACATAAAATGGTTTGCGAATCATAACTTATTTCTAAAATAAGACCTGGAAGGCCTTGAAATTCTTCGGGACCATTGCTCACTGGGATTTGTAGAGTGTACCATGCGGTAACCGTTTCTGTTTTTTTAGAACCGTCGTGCAGATCCGATTCTACTTCACGTTCCAGTGTTGCTTTATAACAGGAATATTCTCCAATGTTTTTGGTAGCGCTATGGAGTTTCCATGCGTTTGTTTTTAAAGTGTCTTGAATTGAAAACACCCTCCCAAGTAAATCTGTTTGTTTAACAAAGTGTTGCGACTTTATGTTTTTATACAGTTCTTCAGACCCACCGAAGGAAACAAATACCATAGTGTTTCCCACAGAGGGCGGGGCTAGAGATTCATCTTCTTTATAGATAGATTCTTCTTTGTTGAATCTTAAGGTATATGTTTTTTCAAATTGTTTTTTAAGCATGGCCATTATTTCATCCTGCATGCCTCCTGTTTGCGTACTATCCAATTTGACTTCTAGCTTGCGTTGGGTTTTGTACGTTGCTATGCCTTGGAAATCTTGAGCCATTAGCGTTGCAGAACTAAGTAAACATAAGAGGATAATTTTGGTGTATGTGAACATAATTTTAGAATTAAATAATGAGACTGAATGGTTTATAAGTAACGAGTTATATTAAAAAATGTTACAAATGAATAGCAAAAATTTGTATTTTACATCTTCAAATGAAACACGCTTTTTATTTAATACTACTTTGCAGCTGTTGGGGTTTTAGTCAAACGTCCCTAACTGCAAGCCTGATTGAGTCTACGCCTTTAAAATGTACGCGCTTTGTTGGGGTGGATCAATTTGAGTCTGTTTATTATCTCAACTCAAATACGCTTTTCAAAAAAAACAACAAAGGACTTCAAAATTATAGCGATTTAAACAAAGGCAATCTGAGTGAGGTTTCTGTGTTTAACGCTCTCAAGTTGGCCTTATTTTATAAGGACTTTAATAGTGTTACTCTTTTAGATAATCGCTTAGCGGACTTAATTACTATAGATTTTAATGCTTTAAGTCCATTGCGGACATTGTCTCATATCTCCTATGGAAATGATAGCTCATTTTGGCTGTTTGATTCAAACGCGCTTCAGCTGGAATTGTTTGACTATAACACCTCCAAAATGCGTGTTAGGACTGCGCCGTTTCAAAATGAAGTGATTGCGTTAGACAGTAATTATAACACTTGTTGGGTGTTAACAGAAAATGAGTTGCTGTGTTTTAATTATATGGGGAGTTTGATTTCGAGACTTCCACATGAAGGTTTTACAGATTTAAAGCTCTGGAATGGCATCTTATTTTTAAAGAAAAACAATACTATTTACTATAAACTAAAAAATAGTGATGAGTTTTTGATTTTAAACTTACCTAAAGTTTTAGTTAAACAGTTTTTTGTAACCAACCAAACCTTGTATATTTATGACGAAGAATTTCTTCACTACTACCAACTAATAAACAATTGATATTATGCATGTTGCAATTGCCGGAAATATCGGGGCAGGAAAAACAACCTTAACCCAATTACTCGCGAAACATTACAAATGGGAAGCCCAACTAGAAGATGTTGTGGATAATCCTTATTTAGATGATTTTTACAACCAAATGGAACGCTGGAGTTTTAACCTCCAAGTCTATTTTTTAAACAGTAGATTCCGTCAGGTGTTACAGATTCGCGAAAGTGGAAAAGATATTATTCAGGATCGTACGATTTATGAGGATGCCAATATATTTGCGCCTAACTTGCATGCGATGGGTTTGATGACCAACCGCGATTTTGAAAATTACTCTTCACTTTTTGGGCTTATGGAATCTTTGGTACAAAGTCCAGATTTGATCATTTATTTGAGAAGTTCTATTCCAAATTTGGTTTCTCAAATTCACAAGCGTGGACGTGAGTATGAGAACTCTATAAGTATTGACTACCTCAGCCGTTTAAACGAGCGCTACGAAGCTTGGATTCATGGCTATGCTAAAGGGAAGTTGCTTATCATTGATGTAGATAATTTAGATTTTGTTGAAAATGAAGAAGACCTTGGGTTTATCATTAACAAAATTGACGCCGAAATAAACGGTTTGTTTTAACATCAGGCTTCCTATATAAACCAAAAAAATCCCGCATCTGCGGGATTTTTTATATCGTAGAATTAATTTTACGCTACGATTATTTTTCTTTTAAAAATGCATCGACTGCATCTTCAACTTCTTGTTCAGTTCCAGAGATTGTTTTCTCAGTGACAACGTCTTTACCATTAACTGTTTCAGTTTTAGAAATTGTTGCTTCAGCTAAATCTTCTGAGTTATTATAAATAACTTCTACATTCACATCTTGTGCTGCATGCGCCTCTTCTAGTGAATGCCCTCCTAAGATCGGTGCAATCACCAATCCAATAAGACACGTTAATTTAATAAGGATGTTCATTGACGGTCCAGATGTATCTTTAAATGGGTCTCCAACAGTATCTCCTGTAACAGCTGCCTTGTGTGCTTCAGAGCCTTTGTAAGTCATTACGCCGTTGATCTCAACACCTGCTTCAAAAGATTTTTTAGCATTATCCCAAGCACCACCTGCGTTATTTTGGAAAATCGCCCAGAGTACACCACTTACGGTAACTCCAGCCATATAACCTCCAAGCATTTCAGCAACTAACATATTGTTATCTTGATAGACTAACTTACCTACTAACACCACAAGTATTGGGAATCCAATTGTTAAGAGTCCTGGTAACATCATTTCTTTCAAAGAGGCCTTTGTTGAAATATCTACACATTTATCGTATTCTGGTTTTCCAGTGCCTTCCATAATTCCTGGAATTTCTTTAAACTGTCTGACCACTTCGTTTACCATTTCCATAGCTGCTTTTCCTACCGCATTCATCGCTAGTGCAGAGAATACTACGGGTACCATTCCACCTACAAATAACATGGCTAGTACTGGCGCTTTGAAAATGTTAATTCCATCTATACCTGTAAAAGTTACATAGGCAGCAAATAAGGCCAATGAGGTTAATGCCGCAGAGGCAATAGCAAACCCTTTTCCAGTTGCAGCAGTTGTGTTACCAACAGCATCTAAAATATCGGTACGTTCTCTTACGATTGGTTCTTGCTCACTCATCTCTGCAATACCACCAGCATTATCGGCAATAGGACCAAAAGCATCGATGGCTAATTGCATCGCCGTAGTAGCCATCATTGCAGAGGCTGCTAAAGCGACTCCGTAAAAACCAGCTAAGGCATAAGATGCCCATATGGCAGCTGCAAATAACAGTATAGAAGAGAATGTAGATATCATCCCCGTTGCTAAACCAGCAATAATATTGGTTCCTGCGCCTGTGCTTGATTGTTGTACAATTTTTAAGATTGGTTTTGACCCTAATCCTGTATAGTATTCTGTGAATGCTGAGATTCCAGCGCCTACAACTAGCCCAACTAAACAAGCATAAAAGACTCTTAAGGAAGAAATTTCTTGAAGACCTTCACCAAAGAATTCCATTTGCATTGTTTCTGGTAACATCCAAGTAACCAATCCATAACATGATGCAGCAACCATTAGTATAGATGCCCAGTTTCCTATGTTTAATGCTTTTTGTACGTCAGCTTCTTTTGCATCGTTAGATGAAATTTTAACTAAGAGTGTTCCAATAAGAGAAATGATAATTCCAACACCTGCAATCGACATTGGTAATAAGATTGGTCCTATTCCGCCAAAAGACAATAATTCACCAGAAGCATCAACTAACTTTCCACCCATATCTTTAATGACATAGTTTCCTAAAACCATGGCAGCTAGTACTGTTGCAACATAAGATCCAAATAAATCGGCTCCCATTCCTGCAACATCGCCTACGTTGTCTCCAACATTATCAGCAATTGTTGCTGGATTTCTTGGATCATCTTCTGGGATATCTGCTTGTACCTTACCTGCTAAATCTGCACCTACATCTGCTGCTTTGGTATAAATTCCACCACCTACTCTTGCAAATAAGGCAATAGATTCAGCGCCTAAAGAGAACCCTGCTAATGCTTCTAAAACAATTGTCATGTCAGTAGTGTTTGTCCATTCGCCACCCATAAACAATTGGAAGAATATAATAAAGAACAGTGTCAAACCTAAGACCGCTAATCCAGCAACGCCTAGTCCCATAACGGTTCCACCACCAAACGATACTTTTAAAGCATTTGGCAAACTCGTTTTAGCCGCTTGTGTTGTTCTAACATTTGTTTTGGTTGCAATTTTCATCCCTATGTTTCCTGCAAATGCAGAAAATATAGCTCCAATCACAAAGGCTACCACAATGAGGTAGGTCGTATCCATATAAAAAGCAATTGCGGCTAAAATAAGACTTGCCCCAATCACAAAAAATGTTAATAATCTGTACTCCGCTTTTAGAAACGCTAAAGCACCTTCGTAAATGTGATCAGAAATCTCTTTCATTTTTCCATCGCCTGCATCTTGTTTCATTACCCAGCTTTTCTTAATTAGCATATAGATAAGTCCTAAAATCGCCATGCCTATAGGCATATAAATCATCATTGATTCCATAGTGTAATTGTGTTTATTTTTACGGCCGTAAATGTAGTAAAATGTAAAGGAATTAAAAAACCTAAATTAACATAATTATAACAAGCCGTTTTTACCCTTTGTTATGTGTCAAAATATTAGGGCTATTCGCTAACGACTCTCATCTTAAAAGTCGGGAGACATCCCTATTCGAACGCCAAAATTGGGTGCAGAATTATTTGGGTTATTAAATTCCGAACTCCAAATACAATCAATTCGAAAAACTCTTAAATTTCCAAAACCAATATTTTCTGCCCCAAAACCATACTCATAATAGAGTTCTTTTGGCGCATTATAAATAATTGATGACCGGTTAATCTCTCTATTAGAATCTGAAATATTCCCAATCACGCCCCTAAAAGTTATTACACTTCTTAATTTTAGCTTTTTAATTAATGGAATTTTATTTAAAATATACCCATTAAAGTGATGTTCAAAATGACCAACCAAAAATTGATCGACCACAAAATCATAATAATTTAGGAGTGAAAATGTATTTGCAACTAGGGAGTAGGTTTGATTTGCCGGAACTGGACTTAGCACCGATAATTGGGCATCTCCAAAAACTTTACCCGATTCAAGCGTATTGTTTAAAATTCCAAATTTTCCGAGTTTTAAAGGTTGGTTATAAGAAAACAATACTTTTGAATATGTCGTTTTTCCTGCGCCAATTTCCAGTCCTTTTTGATAACTAAGCAAAAAAGAAGGATATAAATTTGTGCCTGGTTTTCTTTCAACGCCATATCCAAATATATTTCTATTGGGGGTGAATAACACATAGAGCTCTGCGGAATTGTCAACTAAATTCGATTTAATGGCTTGTTGGTTTTTATCAAAATAGTCAATTGAAAATTGATCTGGTGCAGCAGATTCAATCTGATTATTAGAGTAATTAAGCCCGACCAGAAAATTTCTAAAAACTTCCACATTTACATTTGCAGATACTTTTTTTACTCGTGATAAAAAATAATTCTCTCCCCTACTAAAAAGTGAAGTCGTCCCAAATCCTGCCGAAGTATTCCCTAAACTGTTAATAATCCGACTGCCCAATTGTTCCGTATCATTCAGGTAACTAAGACCTACAGATATTCTTGGTTTATAGGTTAATAGGTATTTTGTATCTAGTAGATACTTGAATTTTTGGTCCTCAAAACCATAGGCCAATTTGCCTTTCAATCGGAACCTATCGTCTAATGTTTTAAAAGACCTGAAGCCTGCAGAGACCTTAAACCCTTCGATATCATTAACCGCAAAAGTGCTCCAAATCGAACCAAACTCAATGAAATTGGAGATTTTAAAAAACCCGCTTGAGATCGTTCTTAATAAGCCTGTTATATTTTTTATTTTCTTGTTGCCTTTAAGGTTTTCCAATACAGACTCTGTATCGCTATTGTCTATATTTTCTGGTAAATTTTCCGCCCAGAATTCATCACTTTTTTGAAACTGGTTTTGTTTGTACTTCACGACTTTAGTGTCATAAAACTCAGGGGGTCTGGTCGTTTCAAAATCGTAGTTTTCAAATGTCTCTGTACGTTTTAAATAGAGTCCTTTCTCTTTCTCACTTTTTGTTAATAAGGTAAAATCCGCTTCGTAGACGTTATTTTTGGGCAAAAATACACTGTCATTTTTGATCGTAAACGTTTTTTCAAAATAGAGGTTGCGCACAAGGTTTAGGTTGATTTTGGGGTTGACACGCATGCTTATAGAATTAATCGCAAAGATGCTATCGGTTACTACAAAATCGCCTTCAAACACTAAATCGCCTTCTCTTCGAGGAAAAAAATAAATCCTGTATTTAGTTCCAGAATTCGACACAATACTGTCCTGTAAAACATAATCATAGGACGCAAAACCCTCTGTTGACAAAGGACTGACGAATGATTTATTTAGAAGCTGAATGCTATTGCCATACACATTCATTTTTTGGAAAATATTACTAATTTGATCAAATACAAACCCATCTTGTTGGATTCCGATTTCTTTTTCTGCCTGTATTTGCTGCAGAGATTTATCTAGCGTATTATCTCCATAGACTGTCTCTAACTTTTCATTTAAATAGATTGGAACGTAGAACTTTTTATTGCGCTTATCCTGTTTGATAATAGAAACCACTGAATCGTAATCCGCTTTTAGAAGTGTTTTTAAAAACTTCTGATCCATATTATTAAGCCCTACTTCTGTCGACGTATATTTTTTATAGGCGTAAGCATCAACGAGGTTAAGTCCGTTTTTTTTATTATTCGCCCAAATGCCTTTCATTATTTTGTAGGCTGGGTTTTCTTTCTTTTTTAAACGTTCTTTGGGTTTATTGACAAGTAGAACCTCATCGAGCTCAAAGCCCTTTTGTAAAACAATTTCAAGCCCAGTAGTACTCTTGGATTTAAGTTGTAGTGCTGTTGTTTCAAATCCAACAAAGGAGACCACTATTGAAGTATGGTCATTTTCAGATTCTAATACAAATTGTCCATCAAAGTCCGAGATAACGCCTTCAGAAGAATTCATAAAGAGAACATTTGCAAATGCAACCGGTTCCTTATCTTGATCATAAATCACTCCACTAACCCTCGTTTGCGCAGAAACATGTATTGAAAAAATCAATACTATAGTTAGTAAGTGGTGTTTCATAATTTATATTTCATCAACAATCAGAACGTAAAAACCGTAAAAACCTTATTTATATAAGACCTTTTTTACCGCTTTTACAACATCTTCATTATTAGGCAACCATTCTTTTAATAGGACTGGAGAATATGGAGCCGGTGTATCCGCTGTGTTGATTTTTATAATTGGAGCATCTAAGAAATCAAATGCTTTTTCTTGAACTTGATATGTAATCTCCGTGGACACATTTCCAAAAGGCCATGCTTCTTCTAGAATTACCAAACGGTTTGTTTTTTTAACCGATTCCAAAATGGTATTAATATCTAGTGGACGTACCGTTCTTAAATCGATTATTTCACAAGATATACCTTCTTTGGCTAAAGTATCAGCAGCAATGTAGGCTTCTTTGATAATCTTTCCAAAGGACACTATAGTGACATCCGTACCTTCGCGTTTAATTTCTGCAACTCCAATTGGTAAAATATATTCGCCTTCCGGAACTTCACCCTTATCGCCATACATCTGCTCACTTTCCATAAAAATTACGGGATCGTCATCACGGATAGCTGCTTTTAATAATCCTTTTGCATCATACGGATTTGATGGGACAATCACTTTAAGCCCTGGGCAATTTGCAAACCAATTCTCGAAAGCCTGTGAATGCGTAGCCCCTAACTGACCCGCAGATCCTGTTGGCCCTCTAAAAACAATTGGGCATTTAAACTGGCCTCCAGACATTTGTCTGATTTTAGCCGCATTATTTATAATCTGATCAATTCCAACTAATGAAAAGTTAAAGGTCATATACTCAACAATAGGACGGTTGCCTGTCATGGTTGATCCCACTGCAATTCCTGAAAATCCTAACTCGGCAATTGGGGTGTCTATAACACGTTTAGCGCCAAATTCATCCAACATTCCTTTGGATGCTTTATAAGCACCATTGTACTCGGCAACTTCTTCACCCATTAAATAAATGCTTTCGTCGCGACGCATTTCTTCACTCATCGCTTCACATATTGCCTCTCTAAACTGAATTGTTTTCATTAATTAAATTTTATGAGGTACAAAAATAAGAATAATACTGAATTATAATTACAAGTATTCACTAAAATTTCCTATGCATGCATAGGAAATTTAAAGTTTTTTATTTACTTTCGTTGTCTAATTTAATTAGAACATAAAAATGAAAATATTAGTCTGTATTAGTCATGTCCCTGACACGACTTCTAAAATTAATTTCTCCGAAGGCGACACAAAATTTGACACCAACGGCGTACAGTTTGTAATCAATCCAAATGATGAGTTTGGACTTACTCGTGCCATGTGGTTTAAAGAAAAACAAAACGCAACAGTAGATGTCATCAATGTTGGTGGTGCAGAAACCGAACCTACACTACGAAAGGCTCTTGCTATAGGAGCAGATGCGGCAATTCGTGTGAATGCCGAAGCCACGGATGGATATACGGTGGCTACCTATTTGGCCGCTGTGGCTAAAGAAGGTAATTATGACCTTATTATTGCAGGGCGTGAATCCATTGATTATAATGGAGGGATGGTTCCTGGAATGTTAGCAGCGATGCTTGATGCTAATTTTGTGACGAATTGTATCAGTTTAGAAATTGACGGCACAACTGCCACAGCAATCCGTGAAATTGATGGTGGAAAAGAAACGATATCAGCCCCTTTGCCATTAGTAATTGGCGGACAAAAAGGACTAGTAGAAGAAAGCGATCTAAGAATTCCAAATATGAGAGGAATTATGATGGCTCGAAAAAAACCGCTCAACGTGGTAGAACCCGCAATTGAAGCTTCAGAAACCCATTCAGTTTCCTTCGAAAAACCAGCTCCTCGTGGGGCCGTGAAGCTCGTTGAAGCTGATAATATTGATGAACTCATCAACCTTCTTCATAACGAAGCAAAAGTTATTTAATTCATTTAAAAAAAAGACACATGTCCGTTTTAGTATATACAGAATCCAACCAAGGAAATTTTAAAAAAGCAGCTCTTGAAGCTGCGTCATACGGCAAAGCTGTCGCTGATGCCATGGGCACAACTCTAGTGGCACTGACATTCAATGCTGGCCAAGCTACTGAGCTCGGAACCTATGGCGTAGAAAAAGTATTAAACATAAACGCAGTAGCTGAGTTTAATGCTAAAATTTATGCAAACGCCATTAAACAAGCCGCCGAAAAAGAAGATGCAACGGTTGTGATTTTAAGTGCGAGTGCCGATAGTCGTTATATTGCTCCACTTTTGGCTGTAGGACTAAAAGCAGGTTATGCATCTAATGTGGTAGCAACACCTTCAAGTCTAAGTCCTTTTGTCGTAAAGCGCTCTGCGTTTACAAACAAAGCCTTTTGTAATACTGAAATTTCAACTGCTGTGAAAATTGTAGGTGTTTCTAATAATTCATTTGGATTGGTGGAACATTCGGCCGCTGCTCAACTAGAAGAATTTGCTCCTAGTTTGACCTCTTCGTCCACAAGCGTCACTTCAGTAGATAAAGCAAGTGACAAAGTCACTATTGCAGATGCCGAAGTTGTGGTATCCGCAGGTCGTGGATTAAAAGGCCCTGAAAACTGGGGTATGATTGAAGAATTGGCAGATGTCCTTGGGGCTGCAACAGCATGCTCAAAACCTGTATCTGATTTAGGCTGGAGACCGCATAGTGAACATGTAGGACAAACAGGGAAACCTGTGGCTACAAACCTGTATATTGCGATTGGAATTTCGGGAGCGATACAACATTTGGCAGGGATCAATTCCTCAAAAATTAAAGTGGTTATTAATACGGATCCTGAAGCACCATTTTTCAAAGCTGCCGACTATGGTATTGTAGGAGATGCTTTTGAAGTGGTTCCTAAATTGATCGAAAAATTAAAAGTTTTCAAGACCCAAAATGCATAAACACTATTATTTATAGTTAGATTTAAAGTCATCTATGTTTTATTTTAATCCAAAACTTATTTGTCAAGGGTTTGGTACTTTACGAATTAAAACTGTTCTTTGTCTTATAACTTATGAGTTTAGTACGTCTTAACATAAAAGGGATTTCATACAGCCAAACCCAAAGCGGTGCTTACGCTTTGATTTTGAGTGAAGTGGATGGACAACGAAAACTTCCAATTGTCATTGGAGCTTTCGAAGCGCAATCTATTGCTATCGCTTTAGAAAAAGACATCCAACCTCCAAGACCTTTAACCCATGATCTATTTAAAAACTTTTCAGACCGTTTTGATATTGTTATAAAACAAGTCATTATTCACAAACTCGTAGATGGTGTTTTTTATGCCTCACTTATTTGTGAACGTGACGATCTCGAAGAGGTTATTGACGCTAGAACCAGTGATGCTATTGCATTGGCATTGCGATTTTCTGCACCCATATTCACCTACAAAAACATCTTAGAGAAAGCAGGAATTATTTTAAAAACTGATCCAAAAAAAGAAAACCCCGAAGGTCATCCTGAAGATGCTTTGCTTTTTGAGGATTTAGAATTTGAAACTGAAGAAATAGAATCTACCTCCAAAAAAAATCCCCCCAAATCCATTGATGAATTACAAAAATTACTAAAAAAGGCAGTTGCAAATGAAGATTATGAAACTGCTGCTAAATTAAGAGACGAAATCTCTAAAAGATAACAACAGTCCGTATGAAAAAATTAATGCTAATTATATTTGTGGTATTTACAAATATGCAGTCGATTGTTGCGCAGGAATCAACCTCTGAAATTGTATCCAGTCAAGGGTTTACTTTGAATAGTTTTCTAAGAGGCCTTCTTGGTATGTTGGTTTTGGTTTTGATTTCTTACCTTTTAAGTGCAAACCGAAAAGCAATCAACTGGAGAACCGTAGGCTTTGGTTTGGGTGCTCAAATTATTTTAGCGATAGGCGTTCTTAAAGTGTCTTTTGTTCAATCTTTTTTTGAATGGGTTGGCAGTTTGTTTATTGCCGTGCTAGATTTTACAATGGAAGGTACAAAGTTTCTATTCGCAGCGTTTTCTACAGGTGAAATTGAAGCGCCTTTAGTAACATTTGCCATTTCAATTTTACCAACTGTTATTTTCTTTTCTGCCTTGACATCAGTTTTATTTTATTTGGGTATTATTCAACGTGTTGTGAAAGGACTGGCGTGGTTGCTTAGCAAACTCCTTCAGGTTTCTGGTGCAGAAAGCTTAAGTGTTGCAGGAAATATATTTTTAGGACAAACAGAATCGCCTTTAATGATTAAGGCCTATTTAGAAAAAATGAACCGTTCCGAAATATTACTGGTCATGATTGGAGGTATGGCAACTGTTGCCGGTGGTGTTTTGGCAGCCTATATTGGATTTCTTGGTGGCGAAGATGAAACCTTGCGCTTATTTTATGCAAAACACTTGCTCACCGCTTCTGTAATGGCTGCACCTGGAGCGATTGTGATTTCAAAAATGCTCTATCCTCAAGTGGAAGCAATCGATAATGAAATTCACATTTCACAAGAAAAAATTGGGTCAAATATTTTAGAATCCATTGCAAACGGCACCACTGAAGGGTTAAAGTTAGCATTAAACATTGGCGCCATGCTCTTGGTGTTTTTAGCTTTTATTGCCATGATTAACGGTATCCTTGGTTGGATTGGCGATTTGACAACTTTAAACGACTGGGTGGCCTCACATACATCTTATAAAACATTTTCTTTAGAGTTTATTTTGGGCTATGCCTTTGCACCACTCATGTGGTTAATTGGGATTGCCAAAGAAGATGTTGCACTTATGGGACAGCTCTTGGGGATAAAACTCGCCGCAAGTGAATTTGTGGGCTATATTCAATTGGCAGATTTAAAAAATCCTTTGAATCTCCTACATTTAAAATATGAAAAATCCATCATTATGGCAACCTATATGCTTTGTGGATTTGCCAACTTTGCTTCGATAGGCATTCAAATTGGAGGGATTGGCTCTTTGGCTCCAGGACAACGAAAAACACTTTCGGAATTTGGAATTAAAGCACTTATAGGCGGGACAATCGCTTCGCTTTTATCGGCAACGATTGCTGGTACAATTATTGGCTAAATAGTTAATAACTTTTAAAATTATTATAAGCTTCAATTTCTTTAAGATTGAAGCTTTTTTTATTTTTAACTTATATAAAACGACATTAGAATGAAGCAGTATTTAGACCTTGTATCGCACGTGTTAGACAATGGAAATGAAAAAGGAGACCGCACAGGCACAGGCACAAAAAGTGTGTTTGGACACCAAATGCGTTTCGATCTTAGTGAAGGCTTTCCAATGGTGACCACCAAAAAACTGCATCTGAAATCTATTATTTATGAATTATTGTGGTTTTTAAAAGGCGATACAAATACGGATTACCTCACTGAAAATGGTGTTAAAATTTGGAATGCTTGGGCGGATGAAAACGGCGATCTTGGCCCTGTATATGGCCACCAATGGCGTAACTGGAACAGTGATGAAATTGATCAAATTACAGAAGTTATCGAAACTCTGAAAACAAACCCCAATAGCCGACGAATGTTGGTATCTGCTTGGAACCCCTCTGTGCTGCCTGACACTTCAAAATCCTTTGGCGAAAATGTAGCCAATAATAAAGCTGCACTTCCGCCATGTCATGCCTTTTTTCAGTTTTATGTTAGTAACGGCAAATTATCCTGTCAGCTTTACCAACGTAGTGCAGATATATTTCTAGGAGTGCCTTTTAATATCGCTTCTTATGCGTTGTTAACTATGATGATGGCTCAAGTTTGTGGATATGAAGCTGGAGAATTTATTCACACTTTTGGAGATGCACATATTTATAGTAACCATATCGAGCAAGTTAAAACACAACTTAGTAGAGACCTGCGTCCGTTACCGAAAATGAAATTAAATCCAGAGATAACAGATATTTTCGAATTCACTTTTGAAGACTTCACTCTAGAAGGCTATGACCCACACCCACACATCAAAGGCGCTGTAGCTGTTTAATTTAATAGAAACTCTTACTTTTGTACTCTAATCTATTCTATTGAAAACAACAAACCACTTATCGAACTTAACGCTGATTGTCGCCGTATCTGAAAATGATGTGATCGGGAAAGACAATGATTTAATTTGGCATTTAAAAGATGACCTCAAACGATTCAAAGTACTAACTTCTGGACATTGTATCATCATGGGGCGAAAAACGTTTGAAAGTTTCCCGAAGCCTTTACCTAACAGAACACATATTGTAATCACTAGACAAAAAGAATACACAGCGCCTGAGGGCGTTATTATCGTAAACTCTTTAAAAGCTGCTATTGCACAAGCAAAAAATGACAGTAACCCTTTTGTTATTGGAGGTGGCGAAATTTACAACCAAGCCTTAGCTTTGGTGGATACTATAGAATTGACTAGAGTTCATCATAACTTTGAAGGCGATACTTTTTTTCCTATTATAAGTGAAACTATTTGGGAAGAAACCAATCGGGTGCATCATAAAAAAGATGATTTACATAAATTTGATTTTTCATATATAACGTACAAAAGACGTTAAAAAAATTTATTTTAGCAGCATCAAAACTAACACACATGAAAGCATATATATTTCCAGGACAAGGCGCTCAATTTACAGGGATGGGATTGTCTCTTTATGAAGGATCAGCACATGCCAAATCCCTATTTGAACACGCCAATGCCATTTTGGGATTTGACATTACATCGACGATGTTTGAAGGTAGTGTTGACGATTTAAAAGAAACGAAAGTTACTCAGCCTGCAATATTTTTGCATTCTGTGATTTTGGCAAAAAGCTTAGGGGATACCTTTCAGCCCGATATGGTTGCAGGACATTCACTTGGTGAGTTTTCGGCCTTGGTTGCCAATGGTACACTTAGTTTTGAAGATGGTTTGACCCTCGTTTCTCAACGCGCTCAAGCCATGCAAAAAGCTTGTGATTTGACAAAAGGAACGATGGCCGCTGTATTGGGTTTAGAAAATGAAATTGTTGAAGAAACGTGTAATTCTGTAGATGGTATTGTTGTAGCTGCAAATTATAACTGCCCAGGACAATTAGTGATTTCTGGTGCGGTTGATGCCATTCATTTGGCCTGTGATGCCCTAAAAGAAAAAGGGGCGCGTCGGGCACTTGTCCTGCCCGTTGGCGGAGCGTTTCATTCGCCATTAATGGCGCCTGCAAAAGCGCAACTCGCTGCAGCCATCGAAAACACAACGTTTCATTCTCCAAGTTGCCCTATTTATCAAAATGTAACCGCCATGCCTGTAATAAATGAAGCTGAGATTAAAGCAAATTTAATTTCACAACTCACAGCGCCTGTAAAGTGGACCCAGTCCGTCCAGCAAATGATTGAAGATGGTGCAAATGAATTTATCGAAGTAGGCCCAGGAAAAGTCCTACAGGGGTTAGTGAAAAAAATAAACAGAGAAATGGATACAACAGCAGCGACTTTTGAAAATTAAGCCTCATGAATAGACGAACTTTATTAATCCTTATTCTTGTGTTTTTTAATATTGGTTTAGATCAATATTCAAAAACACTTGTGCGCCAAAATGTGGTGCCTGGATCGAGAACAGAACTTTTAGGAAAACCATTACAATTAATGAATGTTGAAAATTCAGGCGCATTTCTAAGCATGGGTAGTGATTCAAATCCAACAGTAAAACTTATATTTTTATTGATCCTCCCTGTGATTGTTTTAGGGGTGGTGTTGTATTATGTGTTAACCAACAAAACTCTTGATCGGCTGTCACTTGTGGGGTTGTGCTGTATTGCTGGAGGAGGTATTGCTAATGTTTATGACCGCTTTTTATATGGATCTGTAACCGATTTCCTGTTTATGGATTTTGGAGGTGTATTTAAAACAGGAGTTTTTAATAGTGCAGATTTATCTGTGACTACTGGGATGATTTTAATATTTATCTCCTCATTCCTAAGCCGTCCTAAAAAGACTATTAAAACCTAGTTTAGTTTTTATAAATAACGCCTTCTTTCATTACAAAAATGATGTTTTCCAGAGTCGCAATATTTTTTGTAGGGTCTTCATTTGTTGCTACAATATCGGCGAGATAACCTGCTTTTAATTGCCCTAGTTGATCCGATAATCCCAAAACTTTAGCATTGGTAACTGTTGCGGACTGAAGTGCTTCCATAGGGGGCATTCCAACTTCGACCATATACCCAAATTCTTTAGCATTCAAACCATGAGGAAATACCCCTGCATCGGTACCGAATGCGATATTAACGCCGCGCTTATAGGCTTTGGCAAATGTGTTTTGAATTTTAGGTCCAATCTCCAGTGCTTTTGGAACTATTATTTCGGGGTAGAATCCTTTAATTTTGGCATTGTCAGCAACGGCTTTACCTGCAGTAATTGTAGGTACCAAATACGTGCCATATTGTTTCATTAAATCCATGGTTTGCACACTCATTTTAGTGCCGTGCTCAATGGTTGTTACGCCACCAACCACCGCGCGTTGCATCCCTTCATCGCCGTGCGCATGTGCAGCAACAATCATCCCATAATCTTTGGCCGTAGCACAAATTGCTTGTATTTCTTCTAAAGTAAATTGAGGGTTTTGTCCGTTTTTGGCAACACTAAGTACCCCTCCAGTTGCTGTAATTTTAATGTTATCAGCGCCATTTTTGTAACGTTGTCTGACCGCTTTTTTAGCATCATCCGGGCTATTCACAACGCCTTGTTCTGGACCTGGATCACCCATCAATAGTTTTTTCATTCCATTAGTTGGGTCGGCATGACCACCAGTGGTTGCAATTGCTTTTCCAGCTGTAAAAATTCGTGGCCCCAAAATATGACCTTGATTGATGGCATTTCGAAGTGCAATATTAACCCCTGAACCGCCTAAATCTCTTACCGTTGTAAACCCAGCCATTAGAGTCACACGCGCAAAATTCACAGATTTAAAAGCAACATCGGCGTCATTTGCAGTAAATCGTTCCATATATTTTTTTGGACTATACTCACTTTCCATATGAACATGTAAGTCAATCAACCCGGGCATTACGGTACTTGATTTTAAATCAACAACGTTGTCTTTAGGGTTTTTAGCTTCAACATACCCCTCTAAAATTGAAGTGATTTTTTTTCCTGAAACTACTATAGTTTTCTGGTTTAAAACGTTTCCGTTTTCAGTATCTACAATTTTTCCACAATGTAAATACAGGTCTTGAGCAGATAAGCTCAGTGAAAATACAGACATTAAAATCAAGATACTTCTTTTCATAATATATTTATTTAGATAGAAAATTAATGATCGTTGAGGTGATCACGTCTATTTGATCATCATCCAATTCGGTATGCATTGGCAAAGAAATTACTTCATCAATTAATGTATTGGTAACTTTAAAATCTGCATCATTATAGCGCTCATCCAAATAGGCTTTTTGCTTATGCAAAGGGATGGGATAATATACACCACAAGGGATGTCTTTCTCTTGCAAATGTGCTGCTAGTGCATCTCTATCTGCGTTTTTAATTTTCAAAGTATATTGATGAAATACATGACAATCACAGTTGTCACAAATGGTTTCACATCCGTTGCCCGCTTTTGGTGTAATTATATTTGGATGGTTTTTAAAAGCGGCATTATAGTTTCGAGCGGCGGATTGACGTGCTTTATTATAGGCATCAAGCTTTGGAAGTTTTGCGTCTAAAACAGCAGCTTGAATGGAGTCTAATCTTGAATTGACTCCAACCACATCGTGGTGATAGCGTTTATACATGCCGTGGTTTACAATTCCTCTTATGGTATGTGCCAACGCATCATCATTGGTAAAAATAGCACCTCCATCTCCATAACAGCCTAAATTTTTAGAAGGAAAAAAGGATGTAGAGGCTACATGTCCAATTGTTCCTGCTTTGGCTTTTGATCCATTTTTTGAGGTATATGTTGCGCCTATGGCTTGGGCATTGTCCTCTATCACAAATAAATCATGGGCTTCTGCCAATTCCATAATAGCATCCATATTGGCACATTGTCCAAATAAATGTACGGGGACAATGGCTTTAGTTTTTGGGGTAATGGCTTTCTTGACGGCTTCAATATCGATGTTAAATTTATCGGGGTCAACATCCACTAATACAGGGGTAAGACCTAATAATGCGATAACTTCTACAGTTGCTGCAAAAGTAAAATCGGCAGTGATCACTTCATCGCCTGGTTTTAAACCCAATCCCATCATCGCAATTTGTAAAGCATCAGTACCGTTGGCACAAGGAATTACATTTTTAACTCCTAAGTAGCGCTCTAAATTGACTTGAAATTCTTTGACTTTAGGGCCATTAATAAAGGAGGCGTTATCAATAACTTCTTGAATGGAAGAATTTACAACCTCTTTTATAGAGGCATACTGACCTTTGAGGTCCACCATTTGAATTTTTTTCATTTCTTGTAATTACGTTTCACAGCAACAATCATTGCCACAAACAAAAATACAAAATTAGCAATGCTTAGTCATAAAATTAATATAAAGAATGTATTTTAGCTACAAATAAAACTTTTTGAAACTTTTTTATAACATTAGTATAGAACTCGCTGCAGTAACTGTTCGCATATTTGGAGGCTTGAATAAAAAAATTCAACAGGGTCAAAAAGGACGGGACAGCAGCCTGAACATTTTGAAACAAGCGCTTCTCCCCTCAGACAAAGTGATATGGCTACATTGTGCTTCTCTTGGCGAATATGAACAGGGCTTGCCTGTGTTTCAGGCGCTCAAAAAACACTATAACAACTACAAATTTGTGATGACGTTTTTCTCTCCTTCGGGATACGAAATTCGAAAAAACAATCCTATTGCGGATATTGTTGTGTACCTTCCTCTAGATCAAAAAACAGCTGTAAGATCCTTTTTAGATGTTGTACATCCTGAATTGGTCGTGTTTGTAAAATATGATCTTTGGCCAAATTATTTATTGGAATTGAAGCGCCGAAATATACGTTCTATATTGATTTCTGCCCTGTTTCGACCGTCTCAAGCTTATTTTAAATTTTATGGGGGTTGGTTAAAACCCGTACTCTTTTCGTTTGACCATATCTTTACACAGGATACGGCTTCAAAAACATTATTAAATTCTATCGGTTATACGGCAGTAACCGTTTCTGGCGATACCCGATTTGACCGTGTTGGCAATCAATTAAAAACAAACAATACTTTAGATTTTATTGCAGAATTTAAAGCTCAGAAAACTTGTGTTGTAGCAGGAAGTACTTGGCCTGAAGATGAGTCACTATTAATCGACTATATAAATCGTAGTGCGGATGACACCAAGTTTATAATTGCTCCTCACAATATGGATTTGAATCAAATTAAATCGTTAGTGAAACAACTTAAAAAACCAACGGTTCTTTACTCAAATTATGCCAACGAAACGCTAAACGATAAAACGGTTTTTATTGTAGATACCATTGGGCTTTTGTCTAAAATTTATAGTTATGCCGATATTGCATATGTAGGCGGCGGCATGGGCACGAGTGGACTTCATAATACGCTTGAAGCCGCAACATTTGGACTTCCTATTGTCATTGGCAAAAACTACAAAAAATTTCCTGAAGCAAAGGCTATGCTGTCCAAAGGGGGGCTCTTTAGTGTCCGTACTTTTGATACGCTTCATACCACTTTACAAATGCTTGTTAATGATCCCGTAAAAAGAGTGGAGTCTGGTCAAAAAAACAAGGATTATATTGAGGATAACAAAGGGGCTTCTGAACTTGTAATGTCGGAGTTAAAAATGCTTTTCAAATAGAAATCTATTGATATACTTTTACGTAATCAATACTAAATTCTTTTGGAAAAATGGAATTGTCCACTTCTGGACCGCCAAAACTTCCTCCAATCGCCATATTTAAAATAAGATAAAACGGCTTATTAAACGGCCATGTGTTGTCATCTTTAATTTCTGGCGAAAAGGTATATACAAGTACATCATCAATATAAAATTGAATTTGATCGGCATCCCACTTGGTCTTATAAACATGAAACCCATTTTCAATAGTTTCTATAGTTGTGATTTTGGTGTTGATAGACTTACCAAAACTATCGGGGGTATGTAATGTGGTATGAATTTCTCCAGGGGTTTTTCCGACATACTCCATAATGTCAATTTCGCCACAGGCTGGCCAGCTCTGAGTATCAATATCATGGCCTAACATCCATATCGCAGGCCATAGTCCTTTGCCTTTTGGAAGCTGTGCTTTGACTTCAACAGTGCCGTATTTAAATTCGAATTTATCTTTGGTTGTGATTCGGCCTGAATAGTAGCGATCTCCTTGTTTAGTTGCAGAAATGACAAGTTGATTATTGACTATAGATATGTTGTTTTGAGTATAGATTTGCCGCTCATTATTACCCCAACCACAGAGGTTTGGGCAGCCGTCACCAAGCTCATAAGACCAACGACTTAAGTCTAATGTCTCTTCATTAAATTCGTCCGAAAATAGGAGGTTTTTATTTAAAGTGTCTTGGGGTTTAAAATATAAAACCATA
>Ga0209533_1000650_pt1 | contig 32611 bp, 30 predicted proteins | sample COG_04_FD_184748 | JGI IMG/M metagenome (GOLD analysis project Ga0209533, IMG submission 184748) | Pelagic Microbial community sample from North Sea - COGITO 998_met_04 (SPAdes) (version 2) | ecosystem: Environmental > Aquatic > Marine > Neritic zone/Coastal water | place: Helgoland, sampling...
ATAAAAAGAATAAACTCGGTTTCAGTACTCCCATGAATAATTGGATCTCTGCATCTAAGCATGAGCTTTTAGACTATATCGATTATATACCCTCAGAATTATTGGCCAATAAAAATTTGAAAGAACAACTTTCTAAATCCATTTCATTAAACGCCGAAAGCCTAGAAGAAAAGCCGGAAAGTTACAAATGGATAACCTTAGGAAGTTGGTTTAAAGTTTTTAAACAGTAAATAGTTCAGCCAACCGCTTATTAATTCTCTGAATCTTTGTTGGAAAGTCAAGTTCTTATGGTTAACTTTGACCCAAATTTTTAATATTCAGATAATAATCATTTAAATAAGTACAGACTATGAAAAAACGATTAAGTCTTATTTCTTGCTTTTTTGTTGCAGGTTTTGGAGTAAATGCTCAAACCTCAATTGAAGAAAGTAAGAACATTGCAATCCCAGCTTCTATTGAAGAAACTATAAAATGGGATAAATACGGAATTTCTTCTGGAAAAAAACAGAGCAACGTTTTGTCTCCAGTAAACTTTGGTTCAAGAGCTTCCTCTAGTAGCGGCATCGTCTTGGGTGAATCTCAATATGACTTAATGACCAACGCATCTATTGATAACAGATTTGTTAGTCATCCTGATGGAAGCTTTTCAGCAGGTTTTATGTATTCAAATACTGCTGCGTGGACAGATCGTGGAACTGGCTACTTATATAACAATGGTACCACATGGACTGTAAAAAATCCTACAAAGGAATTAGAGTCTGAAAGATGCGGATGGCCTTCAATTATGTACACTGGAAATGGTGATGAAATAATTATATCACATTCTACTGTTACTAATCAATTAATAATGTTGAAAAGAAGCGGTAAAGGAACTGGTACTTGGACAGAAACGAAAGATCCAACGGGCGCTAATTCAGCTCCTAAAGTAGGGTCTGGGTATCTTATTTGGCCGCGTGCTGTTGTTAGCGGTCCTAATAGTAATATCATTCATTTAGTTGCGCTTACAGAGCCTGTTGCCGTAACTGGCAGCACTTTCAATGGCCAATTAGTCGGCGGAATGGACGGCGCTTTAGTGTACAGTCGATCTGATGACGGTGGAGCTACATGGGCAGTGAAAAACCAAATCCTTAAAGGTATTGACGCAAGCGTTTATACTGGAATTGGAGGAGACTCCTACGCTATTACGGCTAATGGCAATAACGTCGCAATTGCCGTATTTCACAGGTTTGGTGATGTTAGAGTATTGAAATCTGGCGATAACGGTAAAACTTGGGCAACTCATATTCCTTTAGATTTTCAGCGTGATGCTTTTGACCTAGGAGACTTTGCAGTTACTGATACACCTACTACATCTGACAATACTGGTGACGTTATTATTGATAACAAAGGAATGGTGCATGTATTTTTTGGAACATGGAGATGGAATGATGATGACATTACTGATAATCCTCCAATGTATAATACATTTCCACTTGCTAATGGATTAGCATATTGGAATGAATCTTATGGCGACAATAATCACCAACGATTATTTAATTATCAAGATGTTAATGGTGACGGACTTATTGGTTATGTTGGTTATCCTAATAACTTTGACGGACTAACTAATTACGGTGCCAAATCAATTGTATCCTACCCTTCAGTTGGTGTAAATGCAGGTGGTGACCTTTTCTTGAAGTTTACCAACCTAATGGAAGATGGTTCTGCTACTGGTGGAAAATTGTACAACAATGGATCTCGTCATTTCCGTCACGAATGGGTAACTCGTTCAAATGACGGTGGATGTACATGGTCAAACCCTAGAGATTTGACTGATGCTGGTGCTGGATTTGAAGAGTGTGTTTACGGAGTTGTACCTAAGAAAGTGGATAACAAATTCCGCATGATTTATATGGAAGATGGTTCACCAGGGACTGCTGTTGGCCCTGAGGCTCATACTCCAGGAAAAAACGAAATGGTTTATTTGGAGTTAAATGCCTCTAGTATTTCGTCGTCTAGTGATATCTGCGTTACAACCATTGCTGGTTCAAATGAACTTTGCCCTGGTGACAGTGCAGTGCTTACAGCAATCGGCTGCGGTTCTGCTTATGCTTGGAAAGATCAATTTGGAAGTAACTTGGGTTCTAACGCTGAATTGAACATCGTTACCACTGGAGTTTACACTTGCGATATTACAACTGCTTGTGGTGTGCAACAAGAGTCTTTCGAAGTTGTAAGACCTTCAAGTGGTCAAGGTCCAAAAATCAGTGTTTCTTCTTCAGTGGCTGAACTATGTGCAACTGGATCGCAAGCTGTTCTTAGAGTTAATGCCTCTTCTTTTGGCTCAAATGGAAGTATTATTTGGGATAGAGGAATACCTGGAACGATTGATACTTTTGTTGTAACTGGACCTGGAACCTACATTGTTGAGGTTGCTAACTGTGCAGGAAGTACGATTGACACTATAATTATCGGTACGGTTTCCTCGGTAAACTCTACTATTACGGGAGTCCAATTTCTTTGTCCAGGTGAGCAATCTACACTTACAGTACCTGAAAACCCAGACGGAACGTATACATGGAAAGATGGTGGTGGGTCTACCATTGGTTCTGCAAGATCGGTAATGGTAAGCTCTACTGGAACTTATACTGTTGACGTAACAGCATGTGGTGGATCACTAACGGGATCAAATTCAATTAGCGTAAGCGCTGAACCAGCTCCAAGTGCTTCTATTTCAATCGTTAATGGTGGCTCGAGAATAGTTTGTCTTGACCCTGATGGATCAGTAGATCTATTAGCAAGAGATACTGCTAACGTTACTGCTACTTTTAAATGGAGCAATGGTAGTACGGGATCTTTAATTAGTGTTCCTACAGACAACATTGGCACACAAAGTATTACTGCATATTCTTACAATTCATGTGGCGATTCAGCTCTATCAAATTCTATAACAGTTGAAGTAGTTGCGTTACCAAACAAACCTGTATTGTCTGAAAGTAATAATGTCATTACATCTAATACAAGTACAGGTCTTAAATGGTATTTTAATGATAGAAGACCTAATAGATGGCAATTTGCCAATGAAACTGGCGCCACTTTCGACGTAACTGGAAAAGGTTACCCTTCAGGAACACTTATTGGTGCCTCTATTACAGACCTAGCTAGTGGCTGTGAGTCTGAAATAGGTGAGCTAGAAGGTTTTACAGTTAGTGTAGATGCACTTTCTGCAAACAGTGAGTCAATAGCTATTTTTCCAAATCCAAACTCAGGTGAATTTAATATTAACCTAAGTGGAATCACAGGAGATACAGCAGTTGAGTTAACAATCAACAACAGCGTTGGTCAAGTTGTCTACAACAACGTTATTGATGTAAATTCAAATCACTCTGAGCCTGTTAGTCTGAAAGGGTTAGATACAGGAGTTTACTTCTTAAACGTTTCTAACGGATCTGAAAAAACTACACATAAAATCGTAGTTCAGTAAGAAATATTATCTGAATAATGAAACGCCCTTCCGGTTTCCGGAAGGGCGTTTTTTTTTGTGAAAACTAGAAATTAAAAGAATTTAAAACAGCCGAAACGCCATACCATATGGCGCATGTGTTCAAATCAAGTCTAATACATTTGTTACGCCAATAGGTCTTTCAATAGTAAAACCTTCTCCAAATTCAACACCAATCATTCTGCCGTGCTCTCTGGCTCTAGCTTCCAGAAAATCTTTGAACTCTTTAGAACTAATTGGAGAATCTGGTTCTTTTGAATTGGGGTCGTAAAACTGACTAGAGTAGGCCATTATACTTTCCATTTTTTTTGACCAGTATTCCGTTATATCTATCACAAAATGAGGCGTTAATCCTCTATCTTGTATATAATTATATACTGCTTTTGGTCGCCACGGTTCTTGATTGGTGTCTGCATTTACCAAACCACTCAAAAAACAGGCACGAGAAACTAAGGAAGCCCCTCTCCCATGATCGGGATGACGATCGGAAACCGCATTTGCAAAAACAACTTCTGGCCGATATTTTCTTATCATTTCTACAACTTTCATTAAGTTGGTTTGGTCAATTTCGAAAAAACCGTCTGCTACTCCAAGGTTTTCACGAACGGAAAGACCTAGAATCTTTGCTGCCTTTTCTGCTTCTTGCATTCTCAATTCAGCGCTTCCTCTTGTGCCTAACTCCCCCTTGGAAAGGTCAACAACTCCAATTTTTTGTCCTAAGCCCTGGTGGTATAATAAAGTACCCGAAGCTGCTAGTTCGATATCGTCAGGGTGAGCTCCAAAAGCAAGAATGTCTAATTTCATGTTCAATAAGTTTCTCCGATTAACTTTGCAAAAGTGAGTATTTAAAGCTTAACAACTATATAGTGCAAATTAATCGTATTAAATCATTGATTCATAAAGAGTTCCTCCTAGACTGGAAGGAGAAAAACAGCCTTGCGAGTATTCTCATTTATGTCACTAGCACCGTATTTGTTTGCTACTTGTCTTTTCAAACAATAATTGAAACCACTACTTTTAATGCCTTGCTTTGGATTATAATCCTATTTACCTCAGTGAATACCATCACAAAAAGCTTCGTGCAAGAATCAGAAAATAGATTACTGTATATGTATTCACTAGCCAATCCACAAGAAATAATTGTTGGCAAGTTGATTTACAATTCCATTTTGTTACTATTAATTTCTCTAGTCACCTTTTCTGCTTACGCTCTTTTTTTAGGAAACCCCATTGTTAATCTCCCCGGCTTTCTTGGAGCCCTAGTATTAGGTTCTTTAGGCTTATCGATTCTTCTGACATTAATGGCTGCTATTGCTTCAAAATCATCAAACAACCCAGCACTAATGGCAATATTAAGCTTTCCAATTATCATCCCTTTTTTAATAACCATTATCGCATTATCACTCAATTATTCTCAAGGTGTTAATGATACTCAAAATTTGAAGTATTTCTTCGCAATTGGAGGCATTATGGCCATTGGTATAACTATGGCCTACCTATTATTTCCATACCTTTGGCGCGACTAAAATCAAGGTAAGATTATGGGCAAAAATTGGTGGAAAATATTGGGCGTTGTGCTAGTGAGTTACAGCATAGTTGGTGGGTTTTTAATCCCGGTTCCTGAGCTTCCGATCTTAAATGAGACCATCAGAAATACTTACTTTCATATACCTATGTGGTTTGCAATGATGGCTTTGCTTACCTATTCTCTTTTTCATTCTATCAAATATTTATCTGGATTTGAAATAAATCACGATACTAATGCCGATCAAAGTGTTCAAGTAGCATTGGTCCTTGGTGTATTTGGCTTGCTTACCGGAATGGTTTGGGCCCAATATACTTGGGGTAGTTTTTGGACCAACGATGTTAAACTTAATGGAACAGCTATTTCAATGTTAACTTATCTGGCCTACATTATACTTAGAGAATCTATTGAAGATGAAAATCGCAAGGCTAAGGTAGCCGCTGTCTATAACATATTCGCATGGGTGATGATGATATTGTTCATTATGATAATTCCGAGACTGAACGATAGTCTGCATCCTGGAAATGGAGGTAATCCTGCTTTTGGAAGCTACGATATGGACAATACAATGCGTCTCGTTTTTTATCCTGCCGTTATAGGTTGGATACTTATTGGAGCTTGGATTACCAATATAAAAGTTAGAATTAAAAACATTGATGACATTCAGAAATATGCTTAGAAATAGCTCTTTTTTCTTAACCGCAGCTCTAGTCCTTATAATGAACGGGCTGAGTGCTCAAGGGGTTGATATGGCTGCGGGAATGCGCTCGGAAGGCAAAATATATGTTGTAGTTATTGTAGTGCTTATCATTTTTATCGGTTTGGCTATTTATTTGTTTAGTATAGACAAGAAAGTTAACAAATTGGAGAAAAAGAATCCTAAATGAAAAAAACTCACATCATAGGTATCATTCTTATTGCCATTTCAATTGGAGTAATTTTTGGCTCTATTAATGACTCTAGTACGTATTCGAACTTCACGGCATCTTCAGAAAATGAACAAGCTGAGTTCCACATTGTCGGATATTTAAACAAAGAGAAACCGCAAGTGTACGAACCCGAAAAAAACCCAGATTTATTTCAATTTTATATGTACGACAAGGACAGTGTAGAACGCAAAGTTATTCTGCATAAATCAAAACCTCAAGACTTTGACCGATCGGAACAAATTGTAATAATAGGGAAGTCAAAAAACGATGAATTTCATGCTGATCAAATTTTAATGAAATGTCCATCAAAATATGAAAATGGGTCGCCAGAATTTCAAACACCTGAAGAACTCGAAAAAGAACGCACTGCGAATTCATGAAGTATATAGGTGAGCACCTCTTTGTAGGTCAATTAGGGAACTTCTTCGTTATTACCAGCTTTTGCTTTGCATTACTTGCAATGATCTCTTACTTCTATGCTGCTAAAAACGAAGATAAAGCTTGGGGAAAATTAGCTAATTTTTCGTTTATTGGCCACACTGCAAGTGTTTTTGGAATAGTTGCAGTGCTATTTTACATGTTGCTCAATCAGTACTTTGAATACTATTATGTGTGGCAACATTCGAGCAAAGCGCTTCCTCTACGCTATATTTTCTCATGCTTCTGGGAGGGTCAAGAAGGAAGCTTTTTACTTTGGACTTTTTGGCACACCGTTCTTGGCTCAATAATTATTTGGAGAAATGGTAAACTGACCAATAGTGTAATGGCCATTTTTTCTTCGGTGCAAGTATTTCTATCTAGTATGCTCTTGGGGATTTATATCTTGGAATACAAAGTTGGGTCTAACCCTTTCACTGTTTTACTGCGTGATCATCCAGAATTTGTAAATCTTCCACTATTTGAAAATTCAGATTATCTCTTGCATCTTGACGGGAGAGGTTTAAACCCACTATTACAAAATTATTGGATGATCATCCATCCCCCTACTCTTTTTCTTGGATTTGCATCAACCCTGGTTCCATTTGCATATGCACTTGCTGGACTTTGGAAAAAACAATACAACGAATGGATAAAACCAGCAATGCCATGGACCATTTTCAGCGTTATGATTCTAGGAACCGGAATTCTTATGGGTGGTGCTTGGGCATACGAAGCGTTGAGTTTTGGTGGATTTTGGGCTTGGGATCCCGTTGAGAATGCCTCGCTAGTTCCTTGGTTAACGCTAGTAGGCGGCATGCATTTAATGGTAGTTCAAGAGAAAAAAGGTGGTGTATCTTTTACCATGTTTGGTTTAGTGCTTATCTCTTTCATTTTAATCTTATACTCAACTTTCCTCACAAGGAGTGGTATTTTAGGAGACTCTTCAGTGCATGCGTTTACCGATTTAGGAATGTCTGGTCAGCTATTGATTTATTTATTATCCTATGTAATTATCGCAATCATTGCTTTAATCGTAAATTACAAATCACTTCCAAGAAATAAAAAGGAAGAAGATTTATGGACACGCGAATTTTGGATGTTTACCGGTTCCCTCGTGCTGTTTATTTCATCTTTTCAAATATTGATTAGTACTTCAATTCCAGTAATCAACAAAATATTTGGCAGTTCGCTAGCTCCGCCAGCCGATGCTATTTCGCATTACAATAGTTGGCAAATTCCATTTGCAATATTGATTTTACTCTTTATGAGTTTCAGTCAATTTTTGAAATATAAAAAGTCAAACTTCAAAGCTTTTTCTAAAGCCATTTTTCGTTCCTTACTTGCAGCGCTTATTATTACCATTGGTATTGGACTTCTCATTAAAATGACCAATCCTTTTGAGTTGTTTCTCTTGTTCGCAGGGTCTTTCTCAGTTTTGGGCAATCTTGATTATTGGGTTTCTATTTTAAAGGGTAAATTCCGACATGCAGGAGCTTCTGTTGCGCATATTGGTTTTGGAATAATGATGATAGGCGCACTCATTTCGATGAGTCAACAAAAAAACATAAGTAATAATACTTCCAGTTTTGATGTTGAACAACTCGGCGAGGAATTTGAGAATAAAGAGAATATTCTGCTTATGCAGAATGATACCCTCTCCATGGATGATTATTACGTCAGCTACCGTGGAAAGGAAGAAGAAGGGGTTAATATCTACTTCTTGGTAGAATATATGAAACGATTGCCCAGTGGTGAATTTGAATCTGCTTTTACCTTAAGACCAAGGGTGCAAACCAACCCAAGAATGGGTAATGTTGCTGAGCCCGACACACGTCATTTTTTAGGTAAAGATATTTATACCCACGTTACTTGGGCTATCTTAGAAGAGGATAAAAAGGAAGAAGAATATGGTGAGCCCGAAGTGAAAAATGTAAAAGTTGGAGACACTCTCTACTTAAAACAAAGCATTGTTATTTTGGATAGTGTAAGACGTATTCTGCCCATCGATATTCAACAAGTAGAATTGCAGGAAAGCGATATTGCTGTGGAAGCAAAATTAACGGCTTGGGATTTTAATACTAAAAAACATACCCTAAGACCGCTTTTCATTGTAAAGGATACCTCTGAAATTTATGGATTACCCGATGGAATTGAAGACATCGGTCTAAAAGTTTCGTTTAACAATATAAACCCTAAAGATGGTTCGGTTGAACTTACGTTTATTCAAAAAAATGTTCAACGTGATTTTATTGTAATGCAAGCCATTGTTTTCCCTTATATCAACCTGCTTTGGTTGGGCTGTTTTATAATGATAATCGGAACGATTATAGCGATTTATTCACGCCTTAAATACGGCAAATAGTGAATTCTGCGTCTACTGCGCCAACTGTATTAGTAGTTGGGTCTGGCAACGTAGCCTGGCATTTATGTTCGGCATTTGAAAAAGCAAAATTACCAGTAGTTGGTGTTGCCAACAGAACGGTAGAAAAACTGCATGAATTTAAACAGCACTTTTCTATTCCAGTTTTCGATTTAAAAACCCCTCCTGAAGCGGATATCATTGTGTTAGCAGTTTCAGACAATTCCATTCATTTGGTTTCAGAGCAGTTTATAAATAGCGTTTCAACCGTTGTGCACACTTCAGGAGTTTTTGGAATAAAAGAACTCCATACTAAAGTGAAAAATAAAGGCGTTTTTTACCCCTTTCAAAGCTTCACTAAAGGAAATGCCTTGGACTACTCGTCTATTCCACTATTTGTGGAATCGGATACTGCTCAATCCAAAAAACACTTAAGCTACCTTGCAAGCGCCTTCGGCTCAGCGCCCTATTGCATTGACGCGGCTTCAAAAAAAAGCTTACATATATCCGGTGTATTTGCAAATAACTTTATCAATAAATTACTTCAAGAATCGATGCATTTATTGGAAGAAAACCAAATACCTCAAGAAGTGATTTGGCCTCTGGTAGAAGAAACAATCAAAAAAGCAAAACACATCGGGCCGGCTAAAGCTCAAACTGGACCTGCAATTCGCAACGATCAAAAAACAATTAACGAGCATTTAGAATACCTCAAAAATCAACCTGAATTGCAAAATGTCTACGCTAAATTGACTCAACTTATACAAGAAAAAAAATCTTAACAACTCCCCCTTCGGTTTAATTTATCTTCGCAAGCCATGAGCAAAAGTTATCTAGAAATTCTTCCAAACATTAAAGCGCTCTTTTTTGACGTTGATGGCGTGCTAACCGATGGTTCGGTGCGAATGATGACCGATGGAAGTATGGTTAGAAGCATGCATTCAAAAGATGGCTATGTTTTGCACTTAGCTGCTAAAATGGACGTCCCTATTACCATAATTACTGGAGGAAATTCCCAAGCAGTAAAAGACCGTTTATCGCATCTTGGTGTTCAGCATATTTATTTGAAATCTGCAAATAAATTAGAGGTATTTGAAGAGCATTTGTTAGGCTACGATATTAAACCAGAAGAATGTATGTACATGGGTGATGACATCCCCGATTATGAGGTAATGACAAAAGTAGGGTTGGCGTGTTGTCCAAATGATGCAGCCCCAGAATTAAAAAAAATAGCACATTACATTTCACCACTAAAAGGCGGTGAAGGTTGTGTACGGGATATCGTAGAACAATATCTTAAAATTCATAACAAATGGTTTAAACCCGAGTATTTAAACACTCCGGAGGCCTCAAAATTTACGTGGTAATGCATCCAGTAATCGCTTTTCTCAAGGCTATTAGAAGCCCGAATTTGTTCATCATTGCCTTAGTCATGTATTGCTTGCGATGGCTCATTCTGAAGCCCCTCATTGAACTGCATGAACTTAAACTGCAATTATCAGAATTAGATTTTAGCCTTCTGTTACTATCAGTTGTTTTAGTTGCCGCCGCAGGAAATATTATAAACGACTATTTCGATTTAAAAATTGACCGTTACAACAAGCCAGAAAGAGTATTAATTGGCAAATACGTAAAAAGACGCATTGCCATGATGTCTCACATTGTAATGAATGGCATTGCTTTAATAATTGCAATTTATGTTTCTTATAAATGTGGAGTTATGGAACTGGCTTTAATTCATGTAATTTGGATATCCTCTCTATGGTTTTACAGTACCAATTTCAAACGTAAATTTCTTTGGGGAAACATCGTCATCGCATTTTGTACTGGACTTGTACCTTTTTCCATTGCTCTTTTCGAAATCCCACCACTGGTAGCTAACAATCAAGACTTTCTTGCTGAATATCCACAAGCATACCCTTATTTTAAAGGGCTTGTTTACAGTATATTTTACTGGAGCCTTGGGTTTGGTGTTTTCGCATTTTTAATGACCTTAGCTCGTGAAATGACCAAGGATATAATTGACATGGAAGGCGATGAAGTATTTGGCTGTAAAACACTGCCTGTTGTTTTAGGCATTAAAAAAACCGCATGGATAATAGTCGCTATTTATGCTTCAATTTTAATTGCCATATTTTCTATTCAGCAAACTTTCTTAGACGATAAGTATAGCTTGGCTTATTTGGCCTTCGTATTTTCTCCTTTGGTATTATGGGCCATGTATCTAACCATTAAAGGAAGCCACAAATCGCATTTTAATCTACCTGCATTACTCAACAAAATAGCTTCAGTTGTTGGAATTTTATATGCAGTAGTTGCGTTTTTAATTCTTTCTGGACGTATCTAATTATTATGTCGTTCAAGATTATATTAGCTAGCAATTCTCCTCGACGAAAAGAATTACTTACTAAAATGGGACTAGAATTCGAGCTTAGAACCAAAGCAGTTAACGAAGACTATCCTAATGATTTATCTCCAATACAAGTAGCTGAATATTTGGCAAAGAAAAAGTCGAGCGCTTATCGCGATTCAATTTCAAAAAACGAACTTATAATTACAGCCGATACCATCGTATCACTCAACGGCAAAATATTGAACAAACCAGCTTCAAAAGAGAAAGCAATCCAGATGCTTACTCTTTTGTCGAATAAAAAGCACGAGGTAATTACTGGCGTTAGCCTAATGACTACTGAAAAGCAACTCGTTTTTAGTGTTATTTCCAAGGTTTATTTTGGAGTATTAACCAAGGATGAAATCAACAAATATGTTGATTCAGGATTACCTATGGACAAGGCAGGCGCTTATGGAATTCAAGACTGGATTGGAGCTATTGGTGTCAAGAGAATTGAAGGCAGCTACGAGAATATTGTAGGGTTTCCGACACAGGAATTGCATCGTCAACTCAACGTTTTCTAAAATTTTACAATAGGTATAACTGCCGATTCTTCTTCTCCGTTCAGTTTTAAGAAATAAGTGCCATTCGGTAGTTTTTGTACATCCAGTTCCTTAAATTCTTCCTCACGATCAATTTCGACTTGTATTAGGTTTCTTCCTGCCATATCACTTAAGATTAATGTGCTAATATTTGCATTGCCAAATTCTACATGAATAGCCGATTGTGTTGGGTTTGGATATACTTTAAATTGTGCGTTGTTGTGCACTCCTTTATACCATCAGCTCAGCAAAACCAAGTCGATATTCAATTGGACTACGATGAAAATATACCGCTTGAAGTTGAAGGAGATCCTTTTCGACTCAATCAAATTCTCTTCAATTTGATAAAGAATGCCATTAAATTCGGCAAAAATGGACGCGTCATCGTTTCTATAAAACTGGTTTCAATAGAAGTAAATCAGGCTAAAATTAGATTTAATGTAATTGATAATGGAATTGGCATAGCGTCAGTTGAAGTCGACAAGATTTTTAAAAGTTTCTCTCACGCGAATGAAGCAATTATGGAAAATTATGGAGGTAGCGGGATTGGACTATCGATCATAAAGAACTTACTTGTTCTTATGAATAGCGAAATCCAGCTAAAAAGTGAACCCGGAAAAGGAAGCCTTTTTTATTTTGAGCTCGACATGCCTATTTCTAGAACGCCAGACCAAGAGAAAAGTGCCAAAAGCACACCAATTTTAATTGTAGATGACAATAAAATAAACCGAATTATCTTAGGCCTCTATTTAGACGTTCTAAACATTAAGGTAGAAGAAGTCTCAACTGGCAATGAGGCAATAGAAGCTTGTAAAAAACAAGACTATCGAATTGTTTTTATGGATCTTCAAATGCCGGAAATGGATGGCATAGAAGCAACTAGAATTATTCGAGAAAACCACCCAAATTCCAATATGGTAATTTTTGCAGTATCGGCCAGCTCGAAAGATACCATGAAACAATAATGCAAGGGTGTAGATTTCACTGGCTTCATTGCTAAACCTATTGATAGAGCGGAGTTAATAAAGTCGGTAAATCAATATTACTAGAGAATTTTCTTCACAAATCGCAGGAAGAAAAAAGAGCCAATAGAGCCAACAAATAACCAAATCCCCATCTGTTGCCATTCCGCAAAAATGAGATAACCCATTACAAACAGCAGCGAGTATGTGCTTATGAGAGCAAAAAACCATGTTAACATCATGTTTTTAAAGTACCCGTCCTCTTCTCCTTTCGAAAATTTAGACCACCAGCCTCCAGGACGAACTCTAATGTAAAATTTCTGAAGTAATTCATCTGATTCAGGTCGGGTAAAATAGGTAACCAAAATCCAAACACAAGTAGTTAAAAAGATGGTCGCTAAGAAGTTATAAGGGTACTCCAACACGTAAACGGAATTGAAAAAATAATACCCAAATAAAGGAGCTAAACTTGCCGCAATTTCTGACCAAGCATTTATTCTCCACCAAAACCATCGTAAAATCAAAACCAAGCCAAGCCCTGCTCCAGCTTGTATCAGAAATTTAGCCGCAGCATCAATGGTCTCAATTTGAGCAGTGACATAAATTGCAACTAACATTATGCCTAGTGTAAAAAAACGAGCCGCTAGCACGTAGTGTTTTTGCGCTTTTTCTTCAGATTCGAACTCCTCTGACGGTTTTATAAAGCGTTTGTAAAGGTCGTTGGTTAAGAAACTCGCTCCCCAATTCAACTGAGTCGATATGGTACTCATGTATGCACTTAAAAACGCGACAAGTAATAGTCCTTTTAATCCAGCAGGAAGCACATCACGCATGATGAGCACAAAGCCCTGACCTGTTTCATCTTTGGGTAAATCAGGATACAAAACCAATGCGCAGAGTCCAATCAAAATCCAAGGCCAAGGGCGCAAGCAATAATGCATAACCTGAAATAACAGCGTCGCTAAAACTGATCCACGTTCATTTCTTGTACTCATCATTCTTTGAGCGACATAACCGCCACCGCCTGGTTCCGCGCCTGGATACCAGCTGGCCCACCATTGCACTAATGCAAAAGTTAAAAAGGAAGCCAAAGAAATACTGTACACACCCTCTGCACTAGAGTCTCCATCTAGCACTGGAAAAAAACTAAATCGCCAATCGGGCAATTGTTCCTTTAAGCCAGATATACCTCCGATTTTCGGCTCGTTCAGCACAAAAATGGCCATGATAATGCAGCCGCCCATAGCAATTACAAATTGAATCGTATCGGTTATAGCAACTCCTTTTAAACCGGATAATGATGAATAGAAAACCACAATCAACATTGCTCCAATCAAGTACCAAATGATTTCATTGTCAAAAAATGAAATAGACGAATCGAATGCTGGAATTCCGAAAAATACTTGCAAAATGGTCATCATAGCGTAGTTCACCCATCCGATAATAACAACATTGAGTAGGAGCCCCATGTAAACTGCCTTAAACCCGCGCAAAAAACGAGCAGGTTTTCCACTGTAGCGCAGCTCAATAAACTCTAACTCGGTAAGAATATCTGCCCTTCTCCACAGCTTGGCAAAGAAGAAAGTAGTAAGCATTCCACCGATAAGCATATTCCACCAGAGCCAGTTCCCACTTATTCCATGCTGTGCAATTACTTCAGTTACCCATAAAGGAGTATCGGCCGCAAAAGTTGTAGCCACCATAGAAATGCCAGCAACAAACCAGGGCATATTTCTCCCACCCAAAAAAAAGTCGGAAAGGCTTTTTCCCGCTTGATTTTTATAACGGTATCCAATGTAAAGAGAGAGCAATAAATAAGCTCCTATGATGACCCAATCAATGGTATCGAGCATAATTTTAATTTTTGCACAAATTACAGATTCTTAGTTCCTGCAAACCGAATATACTCGTCTTATACTGACAATAAATCGTGAAAAAAATTCGACCAATTCTATGCTTACTTTTGAAATTCAATGAAAGGAAGTTTAATAAATAATGCAATCTTTTTTATTGTACTGTTGGTAGCATGCTCACTTGGCCTCAAAGAGCTTATCGAGCCCGACCTATGGTGGTATATGCGAACTGGAGAGTGGATTCTGGAGAATGCTCAAGTACCCTCAACCGACTTCCTTTCCTATACGCACTTTGGAGCTGAATGGATCAATGTAAAATGGCTGTATGAGGTTTTAATCTATGCATTTTCAAAAATTGGAGGGCCAGAGTTTGTATCTGTTTTTCAGTCGATAGTAAATATTCTTATTGCTTGGACTCTTTATGAGGTATACAAGCAATTCACCTCAGCACGAAAAACTGGTGTATGGGCATTTGTCACTATAACTGCGTTTGCAATTTGCAGCTACAGAATGACGGCACGCCCAGAAACTATCAGCCATTTATTCAGCCTGCTAACGATTCTGATTTATTTATTTGGAAAAAATAAAAACGCAAAATGGTTCTTTTGGTGGATTCCATTGCAAATACTTTGGACCAACCTACACGAGGCATATGCTACTGGTATAATTTTAATGATTTCGCTTTCAGCATGGGAATGTTACTTAGCCTACAAACAAAAACGTCGTATTCTAAAGGCTCCAATCGTTTACTCTGCAGGATTAGCAACATTAGCAATTTGCATAAATCCAAGGGGATACCAGATGTTGCTGCATCCTTTTAAAATATTCAACCAGCTGAATACGAATAAATTTACTACTGAACTATTAAATTATCAAAGCCCTATTTATTGGAACAAATGGCAGTCTTATGCATTTATTGTTTCAATTGCATTATTTGTTTTTTTCTTACTGTTTTCGAACGGAAGGCAAATTAAAAATTCACTCAACAACGCGTTTACTAACCTTTCAGGTGGCTATATTTTAATTCTTTTTCTTTTTATTTACCTGGGCTTATCGGCTCAACGCAACATTCCCTTTTTCATTCTTGCCGTGTCTCCTTTTCTTGCTATCGGCTTTGCTAAAGTTTTACCCAAAAAAACTGATAAAATAATACCTATCGTGGCGTTACTTGTAGGAGTTGTTTCCTATTGTTTAGTGGTGAGTGGTTCATTCTATTCCCTTACAAATTCGAAGTATAATTTTGGTCTTAAAGTTGACACCTATTCAAATCCGATTGGATTAGGAAATGAGCTCCAAGAATTGGACTATAAGCAAGCGCATTTTTCAGATTACCTAACCTCCTCATACATTCTTTGGAAGTATAAAGATTACCAGTCATTCATAGACTTAAGAGATTTGGATATTTTTCCAGCCAGTTTTTTTGAAGAAGTTTTAATGGTTTCTCAGAATTATAAAGCGTTTAAAGAATTAGATGAAATAAATAATTTCCAATATGTCTATTTAAAGCGGTTGGATTTTACTCCCTTGATTAGCAATTTAAATGCTGACTCAAATTGGACAATGGTCTTTGTTGACCCTATCGCCTGTTTATTTATAAAACAAAAAAAGCTTTCTACAATTGACGTTTTCAAGGCTCCTGAAAAATTAGAAACATCTAACCTATCAGCTGCAGTCAACTTCATTTTTAACCCTATAAGAAAAGAGGAATCCTTCTCAATAAATATAGACTTTATGGCTGCCTCGTTTTACGACGCAATCTCCGATTATGAGCTAGCCTTGAATCGTCTTAAAAAATTAAATTCAAACGCTGAATTTGAATATCGTTCACTTTGTATGCAGGGAAGAATTTTAACCGAGTTGGGATTAAATGCAAAAAGTGATTCATTATTAGCTGAAGGTTTTGCAAGAACTTCAAAAGCTAAAAAATTATTCCCAAAGAAAAGTCAAGCATATTACACAGCAGGTTTGCAGTTCTATAAACAAGGATTGCTTATCGAAGCTATAACAGATTTTAAATTGTGCTTAAAGCGCGATAAGAAAAACACAGATGCATTAAATCAGTTAGCCTTATGCCAAAATGCCTTAGCCCAAATCGATCCGAAAAACAGTGCAATTTACATTGCAGATTGGTTCAAATATATGGAGCAAGCTTATGAAATTGACCCCAATAACCTGATGTTTGCCTACCAGCTTGGCGTATCGTATTGCGACCGAAATAAATGTGAGGAAGCAAAAAAATATCTTGAAAAATTGGGAGAACTGCCTTTTCTTGATAAAGCAGAAAATGCTAGTATAATGAGGTGTAAAAAGAAATGCTTGAGCGAATAAATATAACTGTCTAAGCTAATTTCTTAATTGCCCAACCCGTAATGTTCCCAGTTAATGTACCTATTAACACCCCGAGTAGAGCACCTGCCAAAATATCTGCAGGGTAATGAACACCCAAATAAATTCGACTGTAAGCCACTGCCAATGCCCAAATGAACAAACCAAGGCCTAACTTCTTATTCGAAAACAACAAACACAAAAAACTTGCTAATCCAAAGGTATTTGAAGCGTGACTCGATACAAAGCCATATTGTCCGCCGCAATGGTTTTTAACTAAGTGGACTAAGTGTTGGATTTCCAAATTATGACAAGGCCTGTAGCGCAGAAAAACCTCCTTGAATGCCTTTACTGACAGCTGATCGGTTAATGTTATGGTGAGTGTTACTCCCAAAACTACAGGCAGTAAACCTTTCCAACCGTATTTTTTGTAAAGTCCAAATAAAAGTACAGCATACAGGGGAACCCAAGTAATCTCTTCAGAGAACCAAAACATGATTACATCCCAAAAATTGGTGTGTATACCATTTAAAAATAGAAAAAGTTGAACGTCAAGCTGTTCCAAGTACTCAAACATGACTCAAAGAAAGGGAATTTATTCTACGTCAAATTTACTCCACAGCAAATCTTTCAATTCCATGAGGCCTTCCTGAACGAGCGCTGAAATAAACATCCACTCAATATCCAATTTCATTTCTTTAGCAATCTCATCACGAAGCTCCTGATCGAGCATATCGCTTTTGGATATTGCTAAAACTCTATCCTTGTCCATTAACTCTGGATTATATTTTCTGAGTTCTTCGAGTAAAATATGATACTCTGCTAAAATATCATCGGCATCAGCAGGAACAATAAACAGTAAAACAGAATTTCGCTCAATGTGTCTTAAAAATCGAACACCAAGTCCTTTTCCTTCAGCAGCCCCTTCAATTATCCCTGGAATATCGGCCATTACAAAACTCTTGTGGTCGCGGTATTTTACAATTCCTAGATTGGGAACCAAGGTAGTAAACTGATAATTTGCAATTTCTGGTTTTGCTGCAGAAACGACTGAAAGTAGCGTTGATTTTCCAGCGTTTGGAAAACCTACTAAACCAACATCAGCCAAAACTTTCAATTCAAGAATTCGCCAATGCTCAGTCCCCTCTTCTCCTTCTTGCGCATATCTCGGCGTCTGATTAGTAGCTGTTTTAAAGTTCCAATTGCCAAGTCCTCCACGACCACCTTTAGATAAAATATATTCTTGCCCTTCTTCTGTTATTTCGATGATTACCTCGTCGGTTTCAGGGTCTTTTATAATTGTACCCAGCGGAACATCTAAATAAACATCTTCACCTTGTTTTCCGCTTGCACGCTGTTTTAATCCATTGTCGCCGTCCGTTGCTCTTACATGCTTTCGGTATTTAAGCGGAAGTAAGGTCCACATTTGCTTATTACCACGCACAATGATATGGCCTCCTCTACCACCATCGCCTCCATCGGGTCCTCCCTTAGGCACATATTTTTCTCGTCGTAAATGAGCGGACCCGTTACCACCATCGCCAGATTTGGCACAAACTTTTACGTAATCTACAAAATTTGAGGAAACAATTTTTCGGTTAAATGACATTCGTCTTATCGTGCGTCTATCGCTCGTGTTAATCGGTCAAATATTTCTTCAATTGTTCCGACACCATTAATTTCTACCAACTTATTTTGGTTTTTATAAAATTCCGCTACGGGAGCAGTACTTTCATTATAATTGGCAATTCTTGTTTTAATAATTGTTGGATCCGCATCATCTGCCCTACCCGACACTTTAGCCCTTTGAAGTAAGCGTTCTTTTAATTCATCCTCTGGAACAACCAAAGAAAGCATAAGAGTAACTGCCGTATTCTTCTTTTCTAAAAACTTATCTAAGGCAACTGCCTGATCGGTTGTTCTTGGAAATCCGTCATAAATTACTCCATTAATATCTGAATGTTTCTGAACTTCAGACTCTAATATTTCAATCGTAGTTACATCTGGAACCAAGTTTCCTTTGTCAGAATAGCTTTTTGCTAATTTAGCTAAGTCCGAATTTGGATCTAATGCTCTAAATACATCTCCAGTTGAAATGTGCACCAAATCATACTGCTTCTTAAGCAAATCAGATTGAGTTCCTTTACCCGCTCCTGGAGGGCCAAATAATACTAGATTCAGCATAACTATTGCTTTTTCAATTTATATATTTTACTAAGGTTTCGCCCCAGACCATCGTAATCTAACCCGTAACCTAAGACAAATTCATTGGGTATTTCTATCCCCACGAAGTCAATTGGCAAGTTCTTTTTATACGCTTCTGGCTTATAAAGCAAGGTTGCTGTTTTTATTGAATTAACCGACTTGTGATTTAATAATTCGTGCAGTTTTACTAATGTATTTCCTGTATCTACAATATCCTCTACTATTACGACATCAACTCCCTTTAAATCTTCAGTCAGTCCAATAAGCTCATTTACTTTCCCGGTAGTTTGCTGACCTTCGTAGGATTGCATTTTGACAAAAGAAACCGTGCAAGAAATCGTAATCTTTTTCAACAAATCGGCGCAAAACATAAAAGAACCATTCAAGACAGCTATAAACACTACATGTTGGTCCTGATATTCAACATTTATAGCCTCAGCGACCTTCCCAATCGATGAATCTATTTCATTTTCAGTAATATAGCTTTCAAATATAGAATTATGAATCTCTACTTCTTGCATGAAGCGCAAAAGTAAACAAATGGCTTATTTGAAATCACATTGAATAGGGTATAAAACTATCTTCAATCGACTGAAAGTTTAATTTTGATACACTATGAAAAACTCATTCCCTACTATTTTCTCGCTACTAGTGCTTACAACACTTATATTAGGTCTCAGAGCTAGTAATTCCCAAGACAGCCTTTTAGCCGTTTACAATCAAAGTCAAGACAGTTCTAAAATTTCGATTGGTATACAGCTTACTCAATCGCTTTCGAGTACAGACATGCCTCAAGCTATTAACTTAGCGAACGAAATGTATGCTTTTGCGCAGCAATCGAAGGATACAAAGAGTATTGCACGGTGTCAAAATCTTTTGGGAATTTTGTATGGAAAAAATATGGAAAGTGATATATCGCTTACCTTTCTCAATCAAGCTGCTCTTAACTTCGGAAAAATTGGAGCTTTTGAATCACTCGTTGCTGTGCAGAATAACATTGGGCAAGTATATTTTACAGACGGCAATTTAATAGATGCCCTAGATTATTTCTTCAAGGCCGACTCCATTTCCTCCCGTCCAAGTTATGCTGGAAAACATAAAACTGAAACTGCTGTTAATACAGCTACTACGTTAACTGAAATCGGCTTATTCGAGTTATCAAATGACTTTTATAAAAAAGCGTTAACGACTTCTGGTTTCCGTTCAATGGAAGTGATTATTTATGAAGGGTTATTACTAAATTCATTAGAGCAAAACCAATTGTACTCATCCAATAAATTCGCTGAAAAACTAAAGGATATTGAAATTCTGAAATCATCAACAGATTATTTAGAAAAAGTCCTTTTTTTAGCCTACTACGACTTTCTTTCTGGCAATGATATTATTGGAGAAAAAGGATTAATTGAAGCTGATGAAATTCTTCAAGAAATCAAGGATAAACAAATTAGTGCCAATACCTATCTTCTATTTGCTAAAGTGCTATTAGTTGCTGATCAAAATCAAAAATCATTGGAATATGCTCTTCTATCAAAGCAAAAATTGAAAGAGGGTAAAAATTTATATCGGCAAAAAAAGGTCCTTAGTATTGCATTATTGGCTGCTACCAAAATTAACTCACCAAATTCACACAAACTCGCAACTGCACTTGATTCTATTGACCAAGTTATTATTCAAGAAACTGGGTTAGATATTTTACGCATAGTCAATTTACAAACTGAATTTGAGAAAATGTCTGTGCTAAAAGAACAAATTACTGAAGAAAGTAATGAGTTAACCGAAGAAATATCAGCGCGGTCAAAAGCTGAAAAAATAGGCATTATGCTCATTTTCGCTCTCGTTATGCTGGGAGCGATGTTATTTATGGCCATTCGCCAAATGAAAACTCGACAAAAAGAATTGGAAGAACACAAAAGACTGCTAAAAGAAAAGCATGAACGCGCCAAAAAATCGCACAAATTAAAATAAACGAGAAGGATAAACTACTGGATATAGTTTTCACAAAAGCAAACGATCTAGTGGTTCTTTGTAAGGTTGAGCAAAATGGAGACGTTATTGTAAAATCTATAAATCAGGCGCTAGAGCTAATTAATTTCAATTTTGGACTAAACCTAGAAAAAAGTCAGTTCATTGGCAAAAGCCTCACCAATATTGTTAAGGACTTCCCCTTCTTTAATGCTGATTCAATTGAAAAAAAGTTACTTGCTGCTAAGGAAGCGTTGAGCACTAAAAAAGCTGTTATTTATGAAACGACTTCTAAATTAAATTCAACTATTATTAATATGGAAGTGACTATAGAACCTATAGTTAGTGATGATGGGACTGCTAATCATTTGCTTTACACATTAAAAGATATTTCCAAAAGGGTAAAAAAAGAACGCCAACATATTCAAGCCTTGTTACAAGCCGAAGATCACGAACGAGAAAGAATTGCGAAAGAATTACACGATGGGCTTGGGCAAAACTTAACTGCCGCACAACTGTACTTGGACGGATTTTTGGCCGATAAAGAAGACCCGAATATTTACGATGGATTATTCAAAACTCGCAAGTTTCTGAACCTGGGATTAGATGAGTGCAGAAACTTATCCCATAATTTAATTCCAAAATCTATTGGAGATATCGGATTAAGTGAAACTTTGCTGCAGTTGATCACTGATTTAAACAAATTGAATGATGTTCGTATAGAATTCAACAGTAACCTCACTAAAACCAAAATACCTGAATCGATTTCCCTTAATTTATACCGAATTGCTCAAGAAGGAATAAGCAATGCATTAAAATATTCGGCAGCCACTAAAATTTCGGTTCAACTCCTCTTGTTTGAAGAAATTCTTACACTTTCTATTGAGGATAATGGCAAAGGATTTGACGCACAGCAGATGCTAGAACGTAAAAGTTTTGGATTGCATAGTATCTTAAATCGCGGTGAAATTATTGGGGCTGATGTAAATCTCGATAGTAAAATTAATGAAGGAACCTTAATTTCTGTGGAAATCAAAAAACCTCGCCTAGGTTGAAAAAACTTAATCTACTGATAGCTGATGACCATGCAATATTGAGAGAGAGTTTACTCAATTCTTTGCTCCATCATCCAAGCATTGAATCCATAGAAACTGTTGAAAATGGACAGCAGTTGCTGGATGCCTGTAATATTAAATTACCGGAATTAATTCTCCTAGATATTAATATGCCCGTAATAGATGGTTTGGGTGCGTGCAAGGCGATTAAAAAACTGTACCCTTCAGTTAAAGTTGTCTTTCTTACCATGCATAATAATCCACAATATTTCTATGAAGCGAAAGCAGTGAATTGTGATGGTTACATTTTTAAGACTGCCGGTTTAGACGAAATTATTAAAAGCATTCATAAAATACAAGCAGGAGAAAAGTACTTTTCCCCTGCAGTGGTTGATGCATTGCTGTCCAATACTGGTAATGATAAAAATGGGAAACCCAATTTAACAGAACGTGAACACGAGGCACTAAAGCTCATACTAGATGAGTTTTCAAATAAAGAAATTGCTGAAAAACTGATTGTCAGTCAGCGAACCGTTGATGCACACAAAAGAAACCTATTGGCTAAAACCAACTCTCGCAATATAACTGGACTAATAAAGTTTGCATTAACTGAACGTATTCTGTAATAGGTAATTTACCTAACAGAAATTAGGCATTGTACCAATTTTAAATTAATGTATATACATCTATTTTTGACACATGGAAAGTAACACATTTAGTATTTCGATTCTTGGTTATAATGCTAACCTAAACGAAGCACTGGCTGATCTTTTTCCAATAGACTGCATTACTCAATCCGTTCAACTTAACGCTGACAACCACATCAGTAATGACTTGAAACAATTAATTCATTCTTCAGGAATCATATTCTTAGAGCTTTCAGACGTAATTGACACCAACTTAGGGATAATAGGAGCATTGCTCCTGATAAAATCAGACCTAAAAATTATCGGATTGAATGAATACACTCAGAAAAGTTATTCAAAGCGCATTTTAGATTTAGGAGCTAAAGGATACATTCCAATTCATTGCTTTCCCTCAGAATTTAAAAATGCGCTAGAAATAGTAGGAAACGGAGGAGTATATGAATCTAAATTCATCCGAAAATTCGAGGTTTAAATGCAAAAACATTCCGTATTAGTAATTGACGACAACCAAATCGACGTTCTTATTGCTACTAAATTTCTAGAAATGAGTAACTTGTTTAGCGCCATACACGTTGCTCAAAATGGTGCAGATGCACTGGTTGCCTTAAAAAACTTAAGCCCAGATTACGTATTACTGGATATCAACATGCCTATACTTGACGGATGGGAGTTCTTAGATGCTTTTGACTCACTTTTTAACCAAACACAAAATCAGCCCAAAATAGTTATGCTAACCTCCAGCATAAATATAGATGACGCTAATCGCGCTGTAAACCACCCCAGTATTACTGAATTTCTGGTAAAACCTATAAAGGCCACAAAAGTCGAACAGTTTATAGGGAATCCTTAAAACTCCTAAACTTACTCTTCAAAATATTCAATCAAACAGAGGTTTTCATAGTTTTACCTTCTTAAATATTTAAACTATGTACCGTCTTCTTATTCTATTTTCAGCAGTTCTTTTTTTAACATTTAATTCGACTGCTCAAAAAAAGGAATTTACCTTATCCGATGCCGTTATTGGTGGTTATTCCAAATTCAGGCCTAAAACAAAATCTCAGCTTCAGTGGCTACCCACTGAGAATTCGATTTCTTGGGTGATCACAGACTCTAATAAGGCTAGACTTGTAAAGAGAAACGTTGAAGAAAAGGAGGAAATCACACTTACTACATTAAGCACTCTAAAGAAATACGAAGAGTTAAAAGAGTTAAGTCGATTTCCAAGAATAACATGGATGACCAACACGCAATTCCGGTTTCAGGTAAAGGAAAAAAATTTCTTATTCGACTTTAAGAAAAATGAACTGGATAATATTGGAACATTACCCATAAATGGAAATAACGTAGATGTTTCTCCTAACAATTCTCTTATAGCTTTTACCTACGAGAATACTTTAATCGTAAACGAAATTCCTGTGGGAGTTCCTGAAAAAGAAGATGAAGTATTTGGGCAGTCTGTTCACCGATTTGAATTCGGCATTTCGAAAGGAACCTTTTGGTCAAACAATGGAAATCTATTGGCCTACTACAAAAAGGACGAAACTATGGTTACGGATTATCCTTTAACCAACTTTATTACCAAGCCTGCCGAATCAAATATTATTAAATATCCAATGGCAGGAATGCCTAGCCACGAAGTGACGGTTGGGATTTGGAACGCCGACACAAAGGAATCTATTTGGCTAAACACTGAAGGCCCGAGAGACCAATACCTTACTAATATTGCTTGGAGCCCGGATGATAAGGCTATATATGTAGCAGTATTAAACCGAGATCAAAATGAATTGAAATTAAACCAATACGATCCGATAACTGGAGAATATGTGCGCACGCTTTTTACAGAAAAACACGACAAATATGTGCAGCCTCTTCATCCCATGGAGTTTATTGGCTCGAATGGAGAAAACTTTATTTGGCAAAGCGAAAGAGACGGGTTTAATAATCTTTACCTCTATAATAAAAAAGGCAAAATGATAAAACAACTTACCAATCATAAGGCTCCTATTACAAGTGTTGTACAAGTTCATGGAGAAAACTCAATAACGTATATCGTCGCTGACAATAATGGCCTAGATAGAATTGCTTATCAACTAAACATTGCAACAGGAAAAACTGAAAAAATAACACCAGAAAGTGGAGTTCATTCTATTAAAATGAGTAATGATGGCAAATATTACATTGATGTATTCTCAAGCCTTTCGACCAGAAGAAGCACGAATGTCCACAACCTTAAAGGGAAAAAAGTCATAGCTCTTATTGAAAATAAAAACCCATACAAAAATCATAATGTAAGGTTACCAGAATTGGGTACTATAACAACGAATGATGGTGTAACTCTTAATACTAGAATGTTCAAGCCTGTAGACTTCGATCCATCCAAAAAATACAAAGCATTACTCTATGTGTACAATGGACCAGGGGTGCAATTGATAACAAATAGTTGGATGGCTGGTGGCTCACCATGGATGGCCTACCAAGCAAATAAAGGTTATATCGTTTATACGGTTGATGGCAGAGGTTCAGAAAATAGAGGTCGAGAATTTGAACAAAAAATCTTTAGAAACTTAGGGGAATTTGAAGTTGTAGATCAACTTTCAGCAGCTGAGTATTTAATGAATTTGGACTATGTTGACCGAAATAAAATGGCAGTTCATGGTTGGAGTTATGGAGGATTTATGACGACTTCATTAATGCTTAAAGCTCCAGGCATATTTAAGGTTGGAGTTGCAGGTGGGCCAGTAATTGATTGGAAGTACTATGAAATTATGTATACAGAAAGGTATATGGATACACCCGAACAAAACCCTTCGGGTTATGCAAAAGCCTCGCTTTTAGATAAAGTTCAAAACTTAAAAGGTGATTTATTGCTTATTCATGGAGCTGACGATGATGTAGTTGTTCCTCAAAACAGTATTGATTTATTAAAGCAATCTGTTGATAAGGGCGTACAGTTAGATTTCTTTCTTTATCCAGGACACAAACACAATGTTCGAGGAAAAGATCGAGTGCATTTGATGGAAAAGGTACTCAGCTATATTGATGAAAAATTGGACTAGGTCCTAGACAAAATAATAAATACGTATGTCCGAAGAACTGCACGACTACGAAGCTTTAATCGGTAGTTTTTATTCGTCATTTAGCAATTTAAATCGTACTGGAATGACAAAGTGCTATCATAGAGACATTCATTTTTTAGACTCAGCTTTCGGAAACCTTCATGGAGAAGATGTTTCAAAAATGTGGGAAATGCTTATCGCGCGATCGAAAGGAAATTTAGAAATATCATTTTCAGACATTTGGGTAGATGAAAATTATGGTGGTGCAAAATGGGTAGCTAAATACAAATTTGGAAATCGACCTGTTACAAACTTTGTAACTGCTAGATTTAAATTTTCTGAAGGCAAAATCCTTGAGCATTCTGACCATTTCGACTTATGGAAATGGAGCCGGCAAGCAATTGGACCAATAGCATATTTGATTGGTTGGACTGGCTTTTTTCAAAAAAGGTCGAGGGCCAAATTCAGAAATTCACTTTTCCACTAAGGTTATTTCTATTAAAGGTATACTCTTTCTATACTCACATACTTAAACCTCTTCACCAACACCAGCTACTGGACTATAAGTTGAAAAGGTTCTGTCCTAGTACCTTGTCTATTTGTTAAAACTACTGAATACATTCCATTATTTAAGTGGCTGACATCTATTTCATTATGTTCATCGGATAATTCATATTCCATAACAATACGTCCAGTAAGATCTACAACCTTAATTGCTGAAAATTCGACATTATCAATCCTTAAATCAACATTTAGAATTCCACTTGCTGGATTTGGATACAATCTAAAACTTTCGAATTTGTCATTTTTACTAAATCCAACCGTAGAATAATCGAACTCATCTGAGGATTCAGATACACAACCTTCAAGATTGGTAATTACTAAAGAATATGTTCCGTCTCGTTTTGGGTTAAAATCCTTTTTCGTCTCACCACTTATCGCCCCATTCCTATCATACCACTGATAACTACTTGAATTGGGAGAAGACAAAGTATTTCCGTTTTGTGAGATAATTGGTTTCGCCGGTTTAGCATTCACTTCAATGGTATCTGTTGCCATATTTGAACAGCCAGTACCTCTATCTGTAAATACATAGTTAATAGGATGCGAACCTACTCCTGACACTTTTGGATTAAAATTAAACCCAACAACTCCATTTCCTGAGAAAACACCTCCAGTAGGATTGTTACCATCTAGGCTAGACAATGGATCTCCTTCACAGAATTTTTTTCCTAATAACCGTAAAGTAACTGTTGGCAGTGGATGAACTATTGTTGAAATAGAATCGCTTGCAGAACATGAATTCGCATCAGTGTAAGTATACTTTATTGTATGTGTTCCACTTCCAAGTGTTGCTGCATCGAAATTAGTACTAGTAGCACCATTAACCAAGTATGATCCACCTGAAGGCATTCCACCAGTTAACGGATGTGCAGTTGAATCTATACACACAGCACCTTTATTCATTAGTGTTACTTGCGGCACAGTATCTACTCTTAAGAATTGTGATGCAGTATCTGAGCAACCTACTGTATCAGTATAGGTGTAGGTAACTTTAAACAACCCTGCCCCTGAATTATTGATTACAAACAAATTTCCTGAGCTATAGTTAGAAGAAAAGCTTCCTCCTGCTGGAGAACCGCCACTCAATTGTACTGAAAACTCGCTAGCACATGTCGATGGGAAAGGCGCCAAGCTCGCTGAAGGGTTATTAAAATACTTAACAACCAACACATTACTTGTATCATTGCAAGTACTCCCATTACTCAAAATCATTGAGTAATTACCTGCAGAAACCACCTTTATACTCGACATTGTGTCACTGTTTAGAATTATGCCATTGCGCAACCATTGATACGTAAAACCAATAGTTGCATTTGATAAGGTAACCGAATCACCATCGCAGCTAGGTACAGTATCCTTTCCCGTTTGTGAGGTTACTACCGGTTTTCCACTTAAAGTATAAGCAAGTATAAATTCACGAGCGGGTTGACTAGATAACGTATAATCTCCGTTTGTGATACTTGCAGTTGATGCCGACCACGTTGAGCCTGCGTTATTTGCTCTATATAATAGATCGTTACTACAACCACCATATTTCTTAAAATGGCTATTAGGTGAATAGTGATAACTTAAATTATATCGACTATTTGAACCACCTACAACATATACACCCCAATGCCTACTGGTGTCCAAAGCGCTAAAACCAGAAGGAATAGCGGTTTTATTTGGAGTACCCTCACGATAATATACATGAACTCCGCCAGCCCCTCCAGTTACACTTGATGCTAATAATGAATCCCCATCGGGATGTTTTAAAGAAGCACGTATGGAAGAACCATATTGCTGTGCACTTGCTGTGCCAACCGGTGCACCATATGTTTTCCAAATAGCACCATTATTAATGGTTCCTGTTCTATTATTTCCAGAAGAATCGACAGCTGCAGTACCCGTTCCCTCGTCCAATTTCCAGTAAGCTTCCAAATTGCTGTATTTAGAATGTGTACTTCTTACTCCTTTGCACATCCCATCTCTTATTTCTTGTTGGGTTAAAGCAGTACTCCAAATGCGAACTTCATCCATTTCACCATTAAAGTAAAGGTTACTACCTCCAGGAACTCTGTACCCTAATCTTAAATTTATCCAACCACTAGGAGTATTAACTGTAGAGAGGTTAGACGTTGTTTGCAAGACTCCATCAACATACATATACCCTGTTCCATTATTTAGTACAAAGGCAACGTGAGTCCATTTGTTTAAAGGCACTGCGTTAGCATTAGTACCCATATTAGCATTGGTTCCACCAGACGTAAAGCTTAAACCCCTTGAAGTATTGACCATAAACGTGTTTCTTGATCCAACTGCATTTCTCCCATAATCAAGTATTACCAAGTTACGATTGGGAGCGGTACTAGGGACATAGACCCATGCTTCAAATGTTCTATTGGTTCTCCCCAATACACCAGAGTAATTCGTTTGAATATTATCATTACTCCCATCAAAATAGAGCGATTTTTGGGCATTAGATGTAAAGAACATAGAAAATGTTATGACCAGGAGTAAGTATTTTTTCATGCAAATAGTTTTTTCAAAGGTAAGATTATACATGAGTATTAATGAATCAATACTACATTTGCCGACTAAATCGGGATGTAGCTTAGTCCGGTTAAAGTGCTGGTCTGGGGGACCAGAGATCGGAGGTTCGAATCCTCTCATCCCGACTTTTTTAATTTTAAAGTACTCAATATCAGTGAATTAACTTCACTGGTATTGTTTACTCCCCATATTACTCCCCAAAATCTATAAATTTCATAAATTTGGGTAGTGAATGTTTCCCTCAAATTAGATTCATCCAATAACGGAAAAGAAAAACCACTTTACATAAGGTTAAGGGGTAAATCAGTAAATGGTAAAACTGAAGAAACATCTATTTCAACAGAAATAAAACTACTTCCTCGTCACTTTAAGAACAACGGTATTTCTAAAAGTTCTCCGAATTACAGTTCGAAAATTAAAGTTGTTAATTCTATTTTGGATGAAATTGAGAAGATTATTGGTGAGATAAACCATCAAGGGGAAATACCTAATCCTACTCTCGTTAAACATCTATATTTTGAAAATCGTGTTTCCAAGGAAGTTGTTACCCCCAACTATAAAAGTTTTTGGAATTCATTCGAAGAGTTTTATTTGAGTAAGAAACACAATTCAAGAGGGTACGTTAAAACTTTGTTGACTTTAAAGAATCATTTACTTGGGTTTCAGAAACATTCAAAACGAACAATCACATTTGAATACATCACGGGTAAAACGATTCTGTTTCAATCTCACTTTCAAGATTATTTATGGTCTCAAAAGAATTTGAGTAATGGGTATATCAATAAACTATTCAATAATCTTTCGAACTTTCTTTTTTGGTCTCAACAACTGAATTACATCCAACAAAAACCAAAATTCACCAAACTACGTGAGGTTGATAGAGATGAGAAAATCTATTTGAAGACTGAAGAGGTATACAAGTTATTTTCTTCTTCAAAGTGGAACTATAAAGAGAAGAAGAGTTTTAAAACAAATCCACACATTACTACTATACGTGAATCATTAGAAGGAACCCGAAGTAAACATTTTGGAAATGAACTGAAGGTAACTAATTGGGAATTAGTGAAAGATGTATTCCTATTCATGTCTTCGGTTGGTTGTAGATATTCGGATATAGAACACTTTAAAGTAAGACATTTTGATTTCGACTCTAATGTTCAAACATTGACTTGGATTCAACAAAAAACCAATAAAAGTGTCTCAGTACCGGTCACCGACATCAGTGGTAATATTTTCAAAAAGTATAGTGGTGGTAAGAGTTTGGAACAACGATTGTTTCCTAAAATATCTCAACAAAAATTCAATAAACACCTAAAACTATTACTGAAAGATTTAAAGTTTAATCGATTGGTCTCACACCCTAAAATGAAGGGTTCTGAAATTATCGATAATGATGACAAACAACTATGGGAACTGATTTCCTCTCATAGTGGAAGAAGGTCATTTATAAAGAACTTGATTGATTTAGGAAACATGGACTACAAAACCATTATGAAATTATCCGGACACAGGTCATACTCAGAGTTCCTTAAATATGTTTCGGTGAACCAAGAGGACTTAATGAAAGGTTCTCAATTGTACAAACTACAATCTAGAGACGAACAGGATGAAATGGAAGAAATTATAAATACAATTTCTTCTTTCGATGATGATAAAAGGAAGTTAGTGTTACAGATGATTAGGAGTTTGAATTAATGGGTTAATCTATACCTCTAAACTATCTCAACTCAAATCACTCTTTGAGGAAGGGTTAATTACGAAGGATGTGTATGAGATGAAGGTTGGGGAGTTGATATGAAAATTGGGAAAGGGTTTTATCTCTATCATTCCTTGTACATAAAGAAGTTTGTAATGGATTTTCCTTCGGGATGATTTGTTACTTTGTTTTTAACCCCTTTGTTATTTACAATAACTCTCCACTCGTTTTTTCTGTACTTAAAAAATTCTTCAACTCCATCAATTTTAGTGTCACTGTTGATGAAGTAGTTATACCCTTCAATTTCCAGATAAAGACAAGGAACTTGGTTGTGATTGTTCATTCCAATTTGTTTACTGGTTTTTCCTTTATTCAATTGAATCCAAACCTTAAAGAGTTGAATTAGTTCTTCTTTTGATTTGATAGGTAGGTTTTTACTATTACATCTAATGTTTCCAGTGGTTTTATCGATATGTTTTGATATTACTTTTTGTAATTCCATTTTATGATAGTTTACTCAAAGATAGTTCTTTAACCTTCTTAATTGTTTTAGGAGAACACCTAACCACCTTTTGAATCTCTGAGTATTTCAAACCTCGTTCTAAGAGTTTGAATATCTCTTGATTCTTAGGTTTAGATAGGAACTTCTCATTTGATTCTTTCGTTCCAATCTGTCTTCCTTTATACAATCCCTTCTCTTTACGGAGTTTAATTCCTTCCATTTGTCGTTCCCTTATCAATGAACGTTCGAAATCACTCATAGTAGAAAGGATACTCATCATCAGTTGTGAGAACTTATCTTCTTTACCATTCTCATCAATGTTTCGAAGATTAGGATTTCTACAAACGATGGTAATCTTCTTTTCAGATAGTTCTTTCCAAACTGAAAGAACATCCAATGTATTTCTACCTAATCTATCAATGGAGTGAATCTCCAAATGGGTGAGTTGGTTTGAATCAATCAGTTTTTTGATTTGTGAACCTTGTGGTCGTTCCCAAAACGGAATCAGACCTGAACACCTATCTACAAGAACATAATCGAATCCATCTGTATTTTGAATCTGTCGTTCCTCATTCTGAGATTGAGAACTAACACGGGAATAAAGTACCTTCATTATAATTATTTGTAAAATTTAACGTCAAGAACTCTTTCGATAACTGGTTCAAATCTTTCTTGTCCTATCGTTCTTAGAAATTTTGGTTCTAAACAATCTCCCCAATAAAATGTCCGTTTTGGATTACTTGGATGTCTCACTTTACCAAGAAATATAGAGTTAAAGAACTCTTCGAAAAGAATCTTGTCTGACTCAGATTGAATCTTATAATGTTCTGAATCTTTGAATCGTGAATAAATAAACTTCGAGATATCATCTCGATTATTTCCTGAAATACCTTTATGACAATGTTTCTGATTAAAGACTTGTTTCAAATGATTTTCCAGGATTAAAGACTTTTCAGTTTTGTAAACTTTAAGTTTAAACTTGGGGTAGAGTTTCTTTAACATCAAATAGTCTACACGTCTATCATATTTTCCTGTTAGTTTTTTATTCAGAAGTGAACTTTTACGAATACGGTCACTATTTCGACTCATTGTTCCCCATGAGAATATCTCATTTTCTTCAGACCAAATGATTAGATACAGATATTTCGATTCCTTTTCTAAGAATTCCTTTAAGTCAGATTGTAAAGAGGTGGTTATCTCTTTAGATGAATTTCCAGATAGGAATGAGTAAATCTCATGTAATTTCATTTGCTATTATATAAGGGTTATGACTATAAAGGTCTAATATAATAGTAATTCCTGAGAAAACAAAGGATTTACGAGGGTTTCTATACTATCATTTGAAGTGTACTCTAAAATGATAATGGTTGAGGTTTCCCCCAACTCTAAAAACCTGACACCGACATATAAACCACCCATTTTCAAACCCAATGAAAAGAGTTGAATCGGTTTACAAGAAAATACCCCCACCCCCTTAGGTCTCACTCATCCTCTTCCACCAATTGGTTTTGTGTTTGAGTTGATACTCTTTCATATCTACTCTATCAAATAGGTGGAAGTTCTTTGGAACAACCCCTTCATCTTCCAACTCCTTCAAAGTTTTG
>Ga0209533_1000653_pt1 | contig 32592 bp, 34 predicted proteins | sample COG_04_FD_184748 | JGI IMG/M metagenome (GOLD analysis project Ga0209533, IMG submission 184748) | Pelagic Microbial community sample from North Sea - COGITO 998_met_04 (SPAdes) (version 2) | ecosystem: Environmental > Aquatic > Marine > Neritic zone/Coastal water | place: Helgoland, sampling...
AAGAAATAGAACCACTCCTACTTCAAGAGGAAAAGCTCAAAGCAGCTGCCTTTTTGCGTGATGATTTCAAAGGCTTTAGGTCTGCACTCAATCGAGGTAGTCGCTTCTTAGGCGTGATTGCAGAGATCAAAAAAGCTTCACCTTCAGCCGGTGTGATTGACCCTAATTTTGATGCCCTTAAGCAAGCTAATATTTATGAGCAAGCAGGAGCTAACTGCCTCTCTATACTCACTGACGAGAAATATTTCCAAGGTCATCTCAATTATGTGGCTCAAGCAGCCAAGGAAGTCACCACACCGATTCTACGCAAAGACTTCATTGTGCATCGAGCACAACTCTACGAAGCCGTCATCGCAGGAGCAGACGCTGTGTTGCTCATTGTAGCTGGACTCGAAGAAGCCAAGCTATACGACCTCTACCACGAAGCTATCGATCTACAGCTCGACGTTCTCGTTGAGACTCACGATTTAAGAGAGATGGATATTGCCCTTGATTTAGGCGCTGACCTTGTTGGTATAAATAACCGTAATCTTAAGACATTCACCACTGATCTTGCCACTACCGAAGAGCTAGCTGAGGAAGTGCCAGATGATGTTCTCCTCGTATCTGAATCAGGCATCAAAACTACAGCTGATGCCAAACGTGTACTCGAGGCAGGCGCCAACGCTGTCCTCGTAGGTGAATCACTCATGCGTGAGAATGACCCTAGTGTACTGATTGAGTCCTTCCTAGATTTAGAATTAGAAACTAAAGAGCTCGACGAAGAAGACTTTGAATCTAGTGATAAATTTAGTGAATTTGCTGACTTTGCTGACTTCGAAGAAGATTCAGACAATCTCAACTATGGTTATGATAATGATGATGACTATAATTAACTTAGTGGTTTCAGCGGTTTAACCTGAACCTGCGCTTGCCTAATTTTTATGCCTGACCTCTTCTTTGATTCTAGCGACCCTACATCTAATCAGAGTGACAGGCATCAAAAAAAATCAAGCAAACAAAATTTAGCAAGCAGGCTCCGACCGCAAAACCTCGATGAAATCATCGGGCAAGAGCACCTGCTAGAGCAAGGTCAACTCCTCAGACGAGCGCTCGATTCTGATTGCTTTAGTTCCCTTATTTTTTACGGGCCTCCTGGTACAGGTAAGACCTCGCTTGCCCGCTGTATCGCCAAACAGACAGGTGCCAGATTCGAAAGTCTGCACGGGGTTGAGTCTAACGTCTCAGACTTACGCAAAAAAATAGAAACAGCGCAGCAATACGCTCAACTTAAGAATCAAGAGACGATTATCTTTATTGATGAGCTCCACCGTTTCACCAAATCACAACAAGACGTACTCCTCCCCTACCTTGAGGAAGGCGATATCAGATTCATAGGCGCCACGACACACAACCCTTATTTCTACCTCAATGGGGCGTTGATATCTCGCTCACAAATCTTTCAGCTCAACCCTCTGAGCCACGATACAATTATCGCTAAGCTCAAACAAGCCTTGAGCGACAAGGAACGAGGGTTCTCTGTAGTTATACCTACACCTATTTCTGTTCCAGATGAAGCCCTCCACCACCTCGCTACTTACGCCGAGGGTGATGCAAGAAAAGCTCTCAACGCCCTAGAACTCGCCGTGCTCAGCACCGCCAATCAAGAATTAGATAACCAACAATTAGACAATCAAACTGATAATAAGACCCTAAGTATCAGTCTAACCGATATAGAATCATCCATTCAGCAAAAAGCCCTCAAGTACAGTGATGACGACCACTACGACATCATCTCTGCCTTTATTAAATCCATTAGAGGCTCAGACCCAGATGCCGCACTCTACTGGCTAGCTAAAATGCTAGAAAGTGGCGAAGACCCACGCTTTATCACTCGCCGACTCGTCATCTCAGCCAGTGAGGATATTGGACTCGCCGACTCCAATGCTCTACGAGTGGCTAATGACGCTTTTTCCGCCTTTGAACTAGTTGGCATGCCAGAGGGGCGCATACCTCTTGCTCACGCCACCGTCTACCTTGCCACAGCACCCAAATCAAACAGCGCTTATATGGGCATCAACCAAGCCATCTCTGACGTCAAATCAGGCGAGAGCCTCGCTGTTCCTGAACACCTCAAAACCAAAAGCCGCAAAAAACTCGCCAAAAGCACGGGCGTCACCGACGCTGAACAAGACTACCTCTACTCGCATGACGGAGAGGACAATTATATCCCCCAAGCCTACCTCCCCGAAGGCAAAAGCTACTACACCCCCACCCACAACGGCCTAGAAAAACGCATCGCCGAAAGACTCGACCACCTACGAAAATTATACGAAAAGGAGTAAAAAAGTATAATACTCACGCTAAGCCGCAAAGGCGCAAGACTCTAACGATAAGGGATTAATCAAAGAAGGAACTGACCACACGAAAAGTGGATAACGTATCGCCGAAAGACTCGATTACTTGCGTAAAATAACACCAAAAGAGTAAAAAGGTTGCATTTTTACGTAATTAGCGTTAATTTAGTTATATGGCAACTACAGTAAAACTCTCAGACGAAGCCATTAATGAAGCTCGTCGCTATAGCAAAATATACAGTCGCTCAACTCCAAAACAGATTGAGTACTGGATGACTATTGGCAAAATAGCCGAAGAGAACCCTGATTTAAGCTACAATTTCATCAAAGAAATCATGCTAGCTCAATCAGACCTCAACAACGATGAGGTTATCCCCTACGAATTTGGTTAATTCAAGCAAATCACGATTGCTATGATTCATATTAATCAAACTCGCACCTTTGCCAAAGTCGTCAAAAAGCTGCATACCAATCAAAAGCAAGCCTTAGACCAAGCCGTCAAAACCATCATCGAAAACCCAAGCATCGGTGATATGAAAGCAGGAGACCTAGCAGGCGTCCAAGTCTACAAGTTCAAAATGCTCCACCAACTCACCCTCCTCGCCTACACCTACGACGACAACAGCCAACAAATCACCCTCACACTGCTCGCCTTAGGTTCTCACGAGAATTTCTATCGAGACCTCAAAAAGTCTTAAGGTTTCTTGCTCTAAAATAAAGAGCAAGCAAGTGAATAGTGAACAACGAAAAGTGAAAATTACACTAAGTGCTCATTACTGATTGAATAAAAAATATAAAAAAGTCTTAGTTTGCTTGAGATACGAGGTGTTTAAGGGTTGGTTGTAGAGACCTACTGCCACGCCCTTAAAGAACGATGTAGATTGAGTAAAATAAGGCTTTTCACACCTCTTATAAAAACCATAAAAACCATAAAAACCTTTAGTTGATGCTGAATAGTAGGCGCTTAAGGCGAAGCTGTAGAAACCTACTGCGAGTCTTAAGGAACAACCTAGACAGCGTTAAATAAAGGTTTTAGCCAATTTTGTGAAAATTGAGCTAGTTGGACTATGTTTAGGTTTCAATGCCGCCGCCGGTAACCCTTGATCCGCTTGCTCTCTGGTCTGCTCTTCGAGTGGGACTTGGGCGAGTAGCGGGATACCGAGGCGCTTGGCTTCGCGTTGACCGCCGTCTTTGCCAAAGAGGTAGTATTTCTTGCCATGTTCGCATTCGAACCATGCCATGTTTTCAATGAGACCGAGTAGAGGCACGTTGACCTTTTCAAACATGCTGACGGCTTTTCTGGCGTCTATGAGTGCAACCTCTTGCGGAGTGGTGACAATGATAGCTCCTGTTAAATCCACGGTTTGCACAATCGTGAGTTGGATATCACCAGTACCTGGAGGGAGGTCGAGGATGAGGATGTCGAGCTCGCCTTCAAAATCCCAAGCGACATCTTCTAAAAATTGTTGGGTGTAACGGGTGGCGAGAGGTCCACGCACAATAACAGGTGACCCCTCTTGCAGGAGAAGTCCCATGGACATGAAGGCGACTCCATGTGCTTTTTGTGGGATCATGCGGTCATCATTATCCACATAAGGGGTTTCCTCGTTGCCCATCATGTGCGCAATAGATGGTCCGTATAAATCACAGTCACAGAGTCCGACCTTGAGCCCTTGGGCTGCTAGAGCCACGGCAAGGTTAGCTGAGGTGGTGGATTTACCGACACCGCCTTTGCCTGAAGCAATGGCGATGACTTTTTTGACGCCTTTGAGAGGCTTTTTACCCATGGCTTGTGGGGGTTCTTTGATTTCGATGTCGACTTGAGCGACACGGATTTCTGCCATGTTTTCTAGAGCTTCTCTGATTTCACCGTAGAGTTGTTTAGGGATATTGGCGTCACGAGTTTGAATCGTGAGTTTGACAGCGACCTCGTCCCCGTTGATATCGATGCTTTGAATAAGCCCAAACGCTACAATATCTCGAGAAAAACCAGGGTATTTGATAGTTTTGAGTACTTCTAAAATCTGTTCGTTATTCAAGCTCATGCATAGGGTATAAGCTGAGCTTTTTAAAATGACAAGTTGAGACTTTTGGAAATAGGCAAGTTTATGAATATTCTAGTCAGATTCAATTGATTTATTAGTGCCATTATGCTACATGCATGGCATGAATTCAGCTCAAACTACAGCAAAGAACTCTACCACAGATTTAAACCTTGAACTTGGAGATACTCCTTTTGAGGAAGCTCATTTATTAGAACAGAAAAAACCTAAGACATGGGCAGCTGGTAATCACGCCGTAACCTCATCTCTTAAACACGTATTTTCTCAAGCAGATCCACTACGTGGCACTAAGGCTTTACTCGGGTTGAATCAGTTTGGTGGTTTTGATTGTCCTAGTTGTGCTTGGCCTGACCCTGATGAAGAGCGCGCAATAACTGAATTTTGTGAAAATGGCGCCAAAGCAATTGCTTCTGAAGCTACGAGTCGCACAATCACTCCTGAATTTTTCCAAGAATATAGTATTAATGACTTACTCTCTAAGAGTGATTACTGGTATGAACAACAAGGAAGACTCACTCAACCTGTGATTCGCAGAGAAGGAGCTACCCATTTCGAGGTGCTTGAATGGGAAGAGGCTTTTAAAATTATAGGCAAAGAGCTCAAATCACTGCCTAGCAAAGATGATGCTATTTTCTACACTTCAGGACGTGCTAGTAATGAGGCAGCGTTCTTATATCAACTCTTTGTGCGTAAGTTTGGTACTAATAATCTACCTGACTGTTCGAATATGTGTCACGAATCTAGTGGCGCTGCAATGACTGAATCTATAGGTGTTGGTAAAGGCACAGTGACCCTCGATGATTTTAAAGCGGCTGATATTGTATTTTGTATTGGTCAGAATCCAGGCACGAACCACCCTCGTATGCTCAGCGCCCTCGAAAGCACTGTCGAGCATGGCGGCAAAGTTATCGCGGTTAACCCATTAGTTGAAGCTGGGTTGTTAGGTTTTGCTCATCCACAAAAGGTTTCTGGAATGTTGAATAAGAGCACTTCACTTGCGAGTGAGTATTTACAGGTGAAGCCTAATGGTGATTTTGCCCTGATTCGTGGTGTGAATAAAGCTATTTTTGAACTCATGAATACCAAGCAAGGTTTGATTGACTGGGACTTTGTAGAGAATGAAACTCAAGGGTTTAAAGCTTTTGAAACAGCTGTGAAAGGCACGAGCTGGGAGGACATCGTTGCCAAATCAGGCATCAGCAAGGAAGTGATTAAAGCACTCGCTCAAACCATAGCTAAGACAAAGAAACGTATTATCACTTGCTGGGCCATGGGGCTTACTCAGCAGAAAAATGCGGTTGCCACTATTCAAGAGATTACTAATTTACATCTCATGCTTGGTGCTATAGGCAAAGAAGGAGCAGGCCTCTGCCCTGTACGTGGTCACAGTAATGTACAAGGTGACCGCACAATGGGTGTTTTTGAAAAAATGCCAGAAGAGTTTCATGATAGCCTTGATAAAGTGTTTAAATTTAAATCACCTCGTGCTCATGGTTACGATGTGGTAGCCGCGATTAAGGCGATGTATGCTGAAGCGGGGAAAATATTTATTGGCTTAGGCGGGAACTTCCTCCAGGCATCTCCTGACACACGTTACACAGCCCAAGCGCTGAAAAACTGTCGCCTCACCGCTCATATTGGAACTAAGCTCAATCGTGGTCACCTTATTACTGGAGAGATGGGACTCATCCTGCCTTGTTTAGGTCGTAGTGATATGGATCATCAAGCTACAGGCCCACAATTTATCTCTTGTGAAAACTCCATGAGTATTGTGCATATGTCTAAAGGCACTTTAGAACCTGTGTCAGATAATCTTAAGAGTGAAGTGGCAATTATCACGCATATCGCAGAAGCAACACTACGTGCTAACAAGAATTTAACTTGGGAAACTTGGCGTAATGATTACGATCAAATTCGCAAAGCTGTGGAGAAAACTATCCCAGGTTTTGAGAACTTTAATGCTCGTGTCCGTCAAGACGAAGGTTTCTACTTACCAAATACAGCTAAAGAGAGAGTCTGGGAAACCGCTACGAAAAAAGCTAATTTCTCCAACTATGAGTTGAGTTCTTTTGAAGTAGCTAAAGGGCATCTCATCTTACAAACTCTACGTAGTCATGATCAATACAATACAACAGTTTATGGCATGCATGACAGATATCGTGGTATTGCCCATGCTCGTCGTATCATTTTCATCAATCCAGAAGATTTAAAAGAGCTTAATATCAAACCTATGCAGCTCGTAGATATTACGAGCCACTGGGGTGATGAAACACGCACCATTGTTAAATTCCAAGCAATTGCTTATGATATGCCTCGTGGCGCTGCTGCGGCTTACTTCCCCGAGGCAAATCCTCTCGTGGCCATCGATAGTATTGCAGATATCAGCTTGACTCCTACCAGTAAAGCGATTGAAATAAGCATTAAGCCAAGCCATTAAAATATTTTAGCCACCTTTTACCCCCTTATTCATTATGTCTTCAATCTCCCCTACCACTTCTGATACCGCAGTGATTTTCGGTGGCACCATTGCAATCGATCACGTTAAAACTCCTGAAAAGGAAGCCTCTAACCTCCTTGGTGGTTCTGCTTCTTATGCGGCTCTTGCAGCTAGTTTCTGGAGTGACAAGACATCTCTACTCGGTGTTATTGGTAATAACTTTCCTCAGGAGCATCTTGATTTATTCACCTCTAAATCTATCAACTTAGCGGGTATTCAAAAAGAAGATCAAGCCTCATTTGCTTGGTCAGGAGAGTACCACGAAAACATGAATGACCGCACGACGCACTCGGTCACGCTCGATATTTTAGACAACTGGTCAGTAAGTGTCCCTGAAGACCTAAAGCCAACACCAGTACTCGTGTTAGCCAACATGTCTCCTGTCAATCAGTTAGAAATGCTCGCTCAATCTACGGCAGCTAAGAGCTATATTATTGCAGACACGATGGATTTATGGATTCAGATTGATCAAGAAAATCTGTTAGAAGTCATGCAGAAAATTGACCTCTTTATCCTCAATGATTCTGAAGCCAAAATGTTTGCTCAAACTAACAATACCATTGAGGCAGGCGAATGGTTACTCGGTAAAGGTCTCAATGCTATCATCATTAAACATGGTGAGTATGGTGCCACTTTATTTTACAAAAGCCATGATGAACAGCGTGACTATCAAATCCTACGTATCCCTGCTTACCCACTAAGCAAAGTCGTGGATCCTACAGGAGCAGGAGATTGTTTCCTAGGTGCTTTAGCGGGAACTCTCGCTTCACAGTCACAGCTAAATCCTAAGCTTGATGATTTATTTGAAGGCATGGTTAATGCTACAGTTCTCGCCTCTTTTGTGTGCGAAGACTTCTCTGTTGAGCGCCTCAAAAGTATTAATTTCCAAGATATCCAAGCCCGTCGCAGCGAATTCCTAGCAACCATTCACCCTAAGTTTTCTGTATAAGCCGCGTTTGCTTTAAATCCACAGTCAATTTACGATTCCTATTACCCCTATGATGAGAGTTTCAAGAGAAGAAGTAGAGATTTTATCTCCTGCTGGTTGTTTTATTTCACTGCAAGCTGCGATTGATGCTGGTGCTGATGCTATTTATTTTGGTTTAGCTCAACTCAATATGCGAGCTAGAGCGAGACGCTCATTCCAGCTTAAAGATTTGCAAGAAATCATGGAAACCTGTCACAAAGGCGGGGTCAAAGGTTACTTGACCATGAACACTCTCTTGTATGATCATGATTTACTCATGGTGGACAAGATGCTCGAAGCTGCTAAAAAACACAACGTGGATGGCGTCATCGTTTCAGATATTGCCTCTATTCAAAAAGCCAATGAACTAGGTATCGAAGTCCATCTCTCTACCCAACTTTCTCTATCTAACTCTAAGTCAGTGGAGTTCTACGCTCAATTTTGTGATCGTGTGGTGCTAGCCCGTGAACTGACACTGCCTATGATTAAAAAAATCAGAGAGAGCATTGTGGAAAAGCAAATCAAAGGCATCAAAGGAGAGCTTATCGAAATCGAGGCTTTTGCTCATGGAGCACTTTGTATTGCCGTATCTGGTAGATGCGGTATGTCACTCTTTAATTCCAATGCCTCTGCTAACCGTGGTGCCTGCGAACAAAACTGCCGCAAGGAATACAAAGTCACTGATGTAGAAACAGGCAAGAGCCTCAAAATTGACAACAATTTTGTCATGTCACCTGAGGATATTTCAACCATTGATTTTATGGACGAATTCCTTGATAGTGGTGTACAAGTGCTTAAAATTGAAGGCCGAGGTCGCTCACCTGAATATGTCGCCAAAGTCACTCGTGCTTATAGAGAAGCTGTAGATGCCGTCTATGATGGCTCTTACGGTGATAAGTTCGTTAGTGATGCCTACGAAGAAATCTCATCAGTGTATAATAGAGGACTCTCCTCTGGTTACTATTTAGGCAAAGACCAAACTTGGTCAGCTGCTCACGGCTCCAAAGCCACCCATCAAAAAGTATTTGCAGGCAAGGTAAAACATTTTTATAACAAGATAGAGGTTGCTGAAATCGAGATTCAAGCCGGCAGCATCAGTGCTACTGACACGATTATGATTCTAGGCAAGAATACTGGGGTTGCTGAAATCAAGCAACCTGAATTCCACCTCGATGGCAAACCTGCACCACAAGCAAACAAAGGTGATTTGATTTCACTCAAAGTCCCTCAGCGAGTCAAGCCTGATGACCAAGTGTATATCATCAAAGAGTTAGCCACGGTATAACTCCTACTCCACAGGACTTAGCACCCACCTTGAAACCATGGTTGAAATTAGACATAAGCGTTTTGAATGCATCGGCTGTTGCCTCTGTGCTGAGCAAGCGCCTGACTACTGGAAAATGACACCAGATGGCTTAGCTACGCTTTGCCAGATTAAAAAGCACTACAAGCGTCATTACTACACCGAAGGTTGGGATCACGATTACGATAGACTTAAAGTCATTGCTGACGCCTGCCCAGTAAATATTATCAGTGTTAGTAAATAAGTCATGCAGCAACGCTCATCCAAAACACGTACCTCTAGAAGTCTAGCTCGGCAATCAGCTAAAATTTATAAGAGGTTACAGTGGAATGTTGGAGCAACGGTTATTATTGTCTGTATTGCTGCTTATATTTTGAGTTTGGCCTTTTATTATAATGGTCGATTTTTCCGTCAGGCACTCACACCTAAGATTGAAGCGCCTCTAGATGGCGAGGTCTATTTCAACCGCCAGATTTATGGCTTAGGTGCTTTTACGGCTGAAAAGTCATTTATCAAATGGGGTGAGCAAGCTTGGGCAGATGAGCTCTATCTAACAAGTATTGCTTTTAAAACCTCTCCATGGAGTTACTTATTAGCCCAACCCAAGCTCATTGCTAAGTCTCCTATTGAAGCACAAAAAGTCAAACTGACGTTTAAAAAACCATCGACTAACAGTGATTATTCTCAAAACCCTCTCTTTAAGCTGAATAATTCTTACTTTAAAGCTAGTGAATTACTCAGTCGAGAACATGAGATACATATCCCTCAAGAATTGCGTTTATCAGGAGAGGATTTTGACCTCAAGCGTCTGTCTTATGAACAAGTCGAAGTTAAGCTGAAAAACACTAATTTCCATTTACATCAACATCGCCACTTAGCGGCTAAAATCGCTTCGATTTCAGGTGTCTTAGCTGGTAAAACTCTAGAGGCTAAAATCACTAATTTGAGTTTTAACAATGATGCTGATTCCTCTATTGATGCTAACATTCAGCTCAACTTCAGCAATCAAGAAGCGACGATTCAGTCTACTATAAAGACAACTCCTATTTCTTTCATCACCAAAGCAAAGCAAGGCTCAGCTTGGTTGCAAGGTGAACTCAGTTTAGCTCAAGCAGACACCAAAACTCAGTATCTAACTGGCGCTATGAGTAGTAGCACTGATTTACAGTGGCAGGATAACCCTAATCTGATTCTTCAGTCAGCAGGGCTTAAACTTCTTGAAAGCAAATTAGTGCGACTCAGTTCTGAAAAGAATCTAGCTCGATGTTCAGGCTCTCTCTATAAATCAGCTACTGAATTCAAAGGCTCTATCACTCATTACCAATCAAACTACGATTTTCGCATTACTGGTGATTGGCATCTAGATTACAATAAACACCCAAACGGCGCTCTTAATGGCACTATGCGCTTAGGCCTCCCTAGACGTGATGCTAAGCGACTGCTAACCAAAGAAGCGTATGAGGCCAGCTCCATTGGCGAAGAGAACGCCTATCGATGGCTCACATTTGAACTCTCAGGGTTTCTGCATAACGCACAGGACAATATTAAAACTCTCATCAAGCCTTAGAAATAAACCTTGTCAAGGCACAAAAAAACTCTGCAATCTATCTAAGATGCAGAGCTTTTTATTTAATATTTTTTTAGGAAAATGGAGCCAGATATCAGATTTGAACTGATGACCCACGGATTACAAAACCGTTGCTCTACCACTGAGCTAATCTGGCTTTCCTAAGAAGTGAATTGGATATACCTAAATCAGAAAAAGTTGTCAATATATAAGCTCAAAAAAACTTAAATATTTTTTCTTATCTATTTAATGATCAACCGCAGCACCCACGCCCTTGGGAGATCTGATATCCTCTACTAAATCTTGGATTTCCTGACTTGGTGCTGGGGTGAATCTAGCTACGGTAAATGATACCACAAAGTTTAACAACATACCTACAAATCCAATGCCTTCAGGCGTGATACCCAATAAGTACTGGCTTGGTTTTCCACCTAAGAATTGGAAATAGATAATATAGCCTAGCGTAAAGACTATACCAGAGATCATACCTGCTACTGCACCCTCCTTATTCATGCGTTTCGAGAAAATACCAATGAGCAAGGTAGGGAAAAATGAGGAAGCAGCCAAACCAAAGGCAAATGCCACCGTCTTAGCAATAAAAGCAGATGGCGGATTAATACCAAAATAAGCAGCAATAGCCAGTGCCGCGAATGACGCTATTCTGGCATATTTCATTTCTTGTTTATCACTGAGTTCAGGCTTGATAATTTTCTTCATCAAATCATGTGAAATCGAGGTAGATAAAACCAACAAGAGTCCAGCTGCCGTTGAAAGTGCAGCGGCAATACAACCCGCCATGAGTAGAGCTATGACCCATTTAGGCAAGCCTGCCATCTGAGGGTTAGCCATCACCATCACATCATTACCAAACCAAAGTTCATTAGGATTGGAGTGATCAATTTCATTAGTGATGAGGCGCTGTCCTAAACTGCCAAATTCTTCTTCACCATCTTTAGCGATGAGCTTATAGGTTGGTTGCTTGCCTTTAAATACGCTGAAAGTATTTGCTTCTGACTTAGCAGGTCCAAAATACTGAATCTTGCCATCACCATTTTTATCAACCCATACCATTTGTTGAGTTTTCTCAAAATCTTTAAACCAAGTAGGCACTTCTTTGTAAGAGGTTTGGTGTAATTCTTGAATCAAATTCACTCTAGAAAAAGCACCAATAGCAGGTGCTGTTAAATAAATGACTGCAATAAATAACAGAGTCCAGCAAGCTGATTTACGTACAGCGGCTACATCCTTGACCGTAAAAAATCTCACAATCACATGTGGCAAACCAGCGGTACCACACATCAAAGCAGCTGTGATACAAAACATGTTAATTTTGGATAACTTGCCAGAGGTGTACTCCTGAAAACCTATCTGAGTATTAATCGCATTAATTTTATCTAAAAAGGAAATAGACTCCGCTCCTTGAGTTGGATTACCTGCAGTAAAATCTCCAATCAAACCTAACTGAGGAATCATGTTGTTGGTTAAAACAATAGATATAAAAATGGCCGGTATGGTGTAAGCAAATGCCATCACACAATATTGAGCTACTTGAGTATAGGTGATACCCTTCATGCCTCCTAATCCAGCATAGAAAAATACAATACTAGCGCCAATAATCACTCCTGCTGGTATTCCAATTCCAAATAATTGGGAGAAGACAACACCGACGCCTCGCATCTGCCCCATGATGTAAGTCATGCAGATGAAAATAGCGCAAATAACAGCGACCGCACGTGCTACTTTTGAATAGTATCTATCACCCACAAAGTCAGGCACCGTTGCCTTACCAAATTTGCGCAAATAAGGCACCATAAGTATGGTTAGTAATACAAACCCACCTGTCCAGCCCATCAAGAACCTAGAAGCATCATAGCCACTTATAGCGACAGCTCCCGCCATAGAAATAAAAGTGGCTGCAGACATCCAATCAGCAGCTGTCGCCATACCGTTAGCTAGTGGCGAGACTCCTCCTCCAGCAGTATAGTACTCCTTAGTGGATCCAGCTCTAGATCTAATAGCGATGACAATGTAAACGGCAAATGATAAGCCGATAAAAATAAAATTAACCCATTTTTGATCCATGATTCTGTGTCTTTAAAATTAGTTGTGATATTTCTTATCTAGCTTATTCATACCTATCGCATAAACAAACAATAATAAGATAAAGACAATAATGGAGCCTTGCTGAGCCATCCAAAAACCAAAAGGAGCATTACCGACTTTGAAGGCGTGTTCATCTAGCCAATCACGCCATAAAATACTACACCCTAAACTTGCTACGAACCAAACAATTAGTAAACTAATGACTAGGTTTAAACTTTCTCTCCAATGCGATTTTTTCTTACTCATAAAAATTCAAATGATTTTTTATGTTACACACTCCTTTAAGGAATGCACTCTTTTAATTTTATATTTCTATATAGTTTCTTTATTAGGAATCATATAAGTTTATTAAATGCCGTTATTAGTCATTAATTGTCGCGACTTTTATGATCCACTGCGTCACGTAATCCATCACCTAAGAAATTAAAACTTAGCAAAGTAATAGAAAAGAAAATAGCAGGATAAATCAGAATTTGAGGATGAATCTCTAAGTAGTTAGCCCCTTCTTTAATTAGTGTCCCCCATGAACTATTCGGAGGTTCAATACCTAATCCTATAAATGAAAGTGTCGATTCTGTAAGGATAAATCCTGGTATCATTAAGGTGCTATACACAATAATCGGCCCTAATAAATTTGGGATAATATATTTAAAAATGATACGCAGATGCGACAGGCCTAGGCACTTCGCAGCCAACACAAATTCTTGTTGTGCCAAATGAGCTGCTTGTGTGCGCACAATACGTGCTGTATTAAGCCAACCAAGAGCGGTAATTGCTAATACTAACGGTACTATATTACCATATCTCATCACGATATCTTGGCTCCAGCCCCAATCATTAATTAGAAAGTTTAGAACTCTTTCTAAATTAGGAGCTATCGCTTCTTTAAACAAAATCACCACTACCAAAAATGGCATAGCTAATAAACCATCAACAATACGCATCAAGGTCGAATCTAACTTATTTCCAAAATAACCAGCTAAAGAACCGTAGATAAGCCCAATAATCACAGTGATGATAGTCGCCAGAATTCCCACTAACAAAGAAATCTCACCACCTGACAAAATACGAGCCAACAAATCACGACCTAAGTGATCCATACCTAACCAATGCTCTGCTGATGGAGCTGCAAAAACCTGACTTAAGTCCTGAGCATTGGGATCTAGCCCCCCATCAAAGAACAAAGGCATATTAAGTACTGGCCTTGCAATAAAACATAGAAATAAAATCGAAATTATCGTCCAGAAACAGGTCATGGCGACACGGTTCTTTTTGAAAGATAGCCAGGTTCTATTGCTTGATAACGACGACATAATAATAAAATTATAGAGCCCCTTTGCGCAGCTGAGGGTTCATAGCAATAATAAGTAAATCTGAAATGAGATTAGAACCTGCGATAATAATACCGTAAAACATCACCAAACCTTGTAAGAGCATGTAATCTTGAGAGGTCACACTATTGACAAAATGCTGCCCCATCCCCGGCACCTGAAAGATATTTTCAATGACAAATGAACCTGTGATAATCGAGGCAAAGGCAGGACCTAAGTAAGTGATGGTGGGGCGCAATGACGGACGTAACGCATGCTTAAACAAAATGCTCATAGTCGAAGCACCTTTAGCTCTAGCAGTACGTATATAATCTTGCGCTAGCACCTCAATCACAGAACTGCGTGTCAAACGAGACACATAAGCAGCGAGACCTACACCTAGAGTAATGGTAGGCAGAATCCAATCTGCAGGGTTTGACCAACCAGCCACACTCATCCAACTGACATTTTTGGCTAAGAATACCTGAAACAACGGAGCTAAAACAAAAGAAGGCACACAAATCCCGATAACAGCGAGCAACATCGATACATGATCAATCCAGTTATGTTTATTAAGCGCAGAAATAAAGCCTATGGGAATACCTAAAGCCACACCAAAAATAAAAGCACTGATACCTAGAGTCAAAGATATAGGAAAGGAGGTCTTAATGATTTCTGAAACCGAATAATTTTGTAAGCTATAGGACGGCCCTAAATCGCCTTTCAATACCTGTTTCCAGTAATCTAGGTACTGAAAAAATTGTGGTTTATCTAGTCCGTAATTTTCGTTGAGCTGCTTTTCTATATGCTCAGGCATTGCCTTGTCACTAGCAAAAGGATCTCCTGGCATTCCTCGCACTAAAAAAAACGTGACTGAAGTCAGCAGAAAGACGATCAGCAACGTCCATAAAACTCTACGAATGATAAACAGCAGCATTGTATTTGAAATTACTTAATCAATAACTGATACAACCACCATGCTACACCTGCTATCATTAGAAGGCTTAAGACTATCATAAAGAGACTAATTTTTTGGCTCGTTATCTCTTGTGAAAGCTCTCTTTTACTCAACGATACCTCGTGAATATACTGCTCTTCAGATTCTATGTAACTTTGAGATGGAGGGATGGTCATCTTGGCCTCCATTTCTTTGAGAGGCTGAGCTTGTGCTTTTTTTTCTAATTGCTTGAGCTCGTCTTGCAACTTTTGGTAAGCGGCTTCGACATCTTTTATATCTGTTAAATCATCTTTGGCGCTCATATTACATCAAACCTAAAATAAGAATAATAACAATGGCAAAGAAAAACAAAGGCAAGTGGAACCAGAAGCCCTGCTTCATGAAAAAAGCGATACTCTGGTTTTCTTCTTTATTCTGACGTTTATTTTTCTGACGAAATACTGTGATGTGCTGGCTATGTCTAAATTCTTTTTCTGCCTCTTCAAACGCTTGACTTGCTTGAGTGACAAAACTTTTGGCATCATCTAAACTAGTCTTGATTCTGTCGTTACTCCACTCTTCGACGCGCAAATCTTTCATTTTTGAGCGCCAATGACGGAATTCTTCTTCTGTTGTGCGAAGTTTTTCTAAATCTTTATCTAAGCTCAGAATTAAATCTTCCATTAGAGGCAATGCCTCTATGAAGTCGTGCTCAACTTTTTCTTTGTAGAGTAAGAATGCTTCTTTTTTCTGAGTGATTTCTTGAATCTCTTGACGCTTGCGAGCGAGCTCAGCTTCTTTTTGTTTGATTTGGTCAATTTGAGCCTGAATCACATCGACACTCGTCTCTTCTTGATGAGCATTTTCTTCATCTATGAGTAATCCTTGTTCTTCTTCTTTTGACTCAAACATAATTTTTTTTGTACCCAGCGTAAGCAGTCAAATAAATAGCTAAAAAAATGATTAATTCATTTAATAACAATTTAAAATTTGCTTATAAACAAGCTACCAATGAGCAAAATAATTGTCAAACTATTTACATGATACTTTAACGAGCTTTTTGACTTCAGCTTTATAAGTTTTTAACTGTGATATTTATGAGGCTGTTGACTCGCAAATGTTTATTGACTCTTCTGCGGCTAAGCTTTTACATATTCTTATGTTGGCAGTAGATTTAACTCATATTTCTAAGTATTATAAAACATCATTTTTACATGGATTATTATCTAATTCTGATAATGCGGCTCCCGCTTTAAATGAGTTGTCTTTGTCTATTGCTCAAGGAGAGACTTTAGGTATTATTGGCCCTAATGGCTCAGGCAAATCTACCTTGCTGAAAATAATCTTAGGTTTATTAACTCCTAATTCTGGGCAAGCTCTAATTTTTGGCAAACCTGCACAGAGTGTGGAAGCCAAAAATCTCACCGCTTATATTCAAGAAGAGCAGACATTTGACCTCAATTTAAGAGCTGTCGATATTTTGCAGTTTTTTTGCATGTTGGCAAAAATACCTAAATCACAACAAGCTGCAATTATTGATCCTCAATTAGCAGCTTTTAACCTCACAGAGGTCTATCACCAAAAATTAAGAACTTATTCCAAGGGCATGATTCAGCGCCTTGCTATAATCATCGCTACCCTGCATCACCCTAAACTCATGATTCTTGATGAGCCAACCTCTGGTATGGACCCTTCTGGCGTTAAGCTCATGTATGACCAATTGGCTAAATTAAAATCTCAAGGCATGACCTTAATTATCTGTTCTCATGATTTAGCTGATTTAAATGACATCTGTGATCGCGTCTTAATTTTAAACAAAGGTCAATCAATCTTTCATGGTGAGCTCAATAACGGCGTCACACAACATGGCAATTTACTCGAGACTTACCATCACTTTATTCATCCATGAATCCGATTCTAGCTATAGCCGCCCATACCTTTAAGCAGGGCATTAAACAGAGATTATTTATTGTCTCTATCATTATTGCTGTGCTTATTTTTGTGCTCAATAATATTGGCGTGACTTACACGAACAACGCTTATCAAAACTGGCTTAACCAAATGCACTTTCTTCAAAGTGGGGCTTTGAGCGCCATGTTTTTCTTAGGTCTATTTACTGGTATTTTTGCCTTATGTTTAATTATTTACCAAGATATTAGTTCTAAGCAAATTTTTCTCATTCTTAAATACCCTTTGCATTGGGGGCACTATTTATTGGGGCGTTATTTAGGAGGTTTGAGCTTAATTTTCGTCAATACACTAGCGCTTAATATAATCACCTTGATTATTTTCCCTATCAAAATCCATTACCAATTATCTGGTGAACTAGCAGAACTAGCCTATCAGGCTCTACCCGCTATTATTAATAACTTTGAATATAGTGTACTTATAGAATTTGCTAAACTCGCTATGCTATTAAGTGTGTTTGTATTATTTACGATTATGACTCGTTCTTTTATTAACTCTCTCGTTTTGGGTGCTTGCTGGTTACTGGGAGCTAGTTTTAAATATGACTTACTTTTAGTCGCCAAACAATATTATGGCGCTGACTCATTCTTCTATTTAGCTGCCAAAAATTCAGGTCTTATTTTTCCTGATTTAGCGGCTTACTCATTGGATCTGATTCACTTAAATCATGAAAGCGCATCGTTTACACTTGTGGTTCCACTCATAGCCTCTAGCATTATTATTAGCACTTGCTATTTAGGTTTAGGATTTTTAAGCACTTTACTCAACAAAGCTTAGTTATTATCACACTACACGACAAAAAATTACGGACGCAATGAGGAGCTAATAAGACTGGAGCAAAGCGACAGCCCTTTAGGGTGAGCGACAGCCTGAGTAAGGCTGGGCTCATCAAATCAACGATAGGAAGTAGATTTAAAGGGTCAAAGGTAAATTGAAGTTAATTAAAAGAATGATTATAAATAAGAAAATAAAAGTTTTAGTAAAATTAGAGCAACTACGTTGCCTTAATAAAATAAAAGAAGCCATAGCTCTTTTGCCCTTATGCTGTGTTGCTCCCTTAACTGGTATCTCGATACCAGTTGGCGGTCATGCCTTGCCTAAGAACAAAATCAGCAAACGAGTAGTGCAGCTGATAAGACTCGCAGAATGCTTGAGCATTCGAGAAGCCCCCTCGATGGGTGAGAGACAGCCAGAGCTTGGCTGGGCGAATCAAATACCTTATGGTATCATTAATTTTTTTGTCGTGTAGTGTGAGTTATTATGAAAAGCCTTATTCAATCTACCTTCTCTAAATACCTAAAACTGCATTGGGGTATGTTATTTATTTTAGGGATTATTAGTTTTCTTAGTTTGGAGACTATTGAGAGTGCTGCGCGCCACTTTGATCAGGGTGGCTCTTGGTTTGCCCAACGTCAACTCATCTGGATTGTACTAGGAGTTTTACTTTGTTTGGCGATTAGTATTATTGACTATCATAAACTTAAACGGCTAATTCCTTATGCCTATATAGTAGGCTTGTTATCACTGGTAGCTTGTATTTTCTGGGGCAATGCCACCCACCAAATTGATTTAGGCTTTATTAGTTTTCAACCTGTACAATTTGCTATCTTAACCACTCTGCTTTTCTGTTCCTATAGCTTTGAACAAGTATGGGCATACCCTGGACGCTGGAGTATGGTCGCTAAATTAGTGATTATTACTCTATTTGCCACTTTACCGCTCACCCTAATACTTATTATTGGAGATACAGGTACTGCGTTAGTCTGGCTTCCTTCTTTGTTTATCATGCTGTTGATTGTTAACTTTCCTTGGCGTTATTTGCTCTTGATTTTAATTACTTTCATCGCCCTATTACCTATTTTATACTACTTTGTTCTCCCTCTCGCACCAGAAAGGCCTCAAGAACGTATAAAAACTTACATCGCTACTCTCAACCAAGAGGAAGTTGATATTAATAATGATGCTTATGCTCAACATTACATCTCTCTAGCTATAGGCAAAGCTGGACTCAGAGGAACGGGAGTTAACAGTACTGTAGAAGATGGCTCTATTCATGCACAAAAATATATACCTTGGAAAACAGCTCATAATGACTTTATCTTTGCTGTTTTTGCTGAGGAGCGCGGATTTTTAGGTGCTTTACTTTTACTTATTTTATATGCCTCACTACTCATTGCTCTACTTTTTATTTCCATTCAAAGCCATGATATTTTTGCTTCTTGTTTTACCAATCTAGCTGCATTTTGGTTTTTTTCTCATATTTTCCAAAATATCAGTATGTGTTTATTGCTCATGCCTATTACAGGAATCCCTCTACCCTTTATGAGTTATTCGGGTACTTTTACTCTGACTTGTTTTGCCATTATTGGCATCGCCCAAAGTATTTGGATACATCGCCAACCAAAAGCTAATGATACATCCTCCAAATCAGACCTACTCAATTTAAATAAATTTGCTAGTCTTAAATAAGGGTAAAATTGTATAAAAAAGCATAAACTATAAACAAATTTTTTGATAACAGGCGTTGCATGATTAAACAACTGTGACTAATATGAATCAAAAAAATGCATCATCTAACTATTTTAACTCCATTCGATTAATGGAAACTAGTGCCAAAAAAGCCACCCCCAATGTTGAATCCCCTCAAGTCGAACTAAAAATTGACTGGGAAAATTGGGTGCGTGAATACTCTCCTAAACTGCTTCTTTTTGCACGTGGTCAAACTCGTAGCCAAGAAGATGCACAAGATATTTTCCAAAATGCTCTGATTAAATTGCATAAAAAAGTCAGTGAAAAGACGTTTAAAGGTGATGAAAAAGCGACATTGTCTTACATGTACACCCAGATTAGACGTGAAGCTATTGACTTAGGCCGTAAAAATGGACGCCGTCAAAAGCGTGAGAATTTTTCACAAGTTGAATTAGATATCAATCACCAACAAAACACTCACGGATGGAATCAAAGCACTAAGATTCCAGATGAAACTTTAGAGCTCTTGCAATCCATGCTGGAGGATTTACCTGAAAAATTTGCCCAAGTTATTCACATGAAAATTTGGGGTGAGCTTACATTCTTAGAAATTGCTAAGGAGCTCAAACTATCGCAAAACACAGTAGCTTCACGTTACCGCTACGGTATGCAAAACCTGAAAAAGCGCCTAGACTACCTAAACCAGCAAGGCAAGCTTGAATTATCGTAACAACTATCCCCTTAATTAATATGAAAGACCTTATTCAACTCATATCTCAACCTAAAAATTCTAAAGCTAATATTGAAGATATTATTAGTGATGAATTCTTAGAATCTTCACTCAGAGAGCTTAGCCTCAAACCCAGCAGCGAAGAAGATGTCCAGAAATGGCTCAATATTCTCACTCCTCAAAGTGAGCCTCAGGCTCAACCTAAACTAGTAAAGCTCAATTTTGCTATGATTAGTCAAATCGCTGCAGCCATTATTATTGGTGTTAGTTTAGCCGTACTTACTCCTCAATTTGGAAGTCAATCTCAACCTAAAGCTTTAGCTGACACCCAAATCAATACTGCTGTGCCAATTAATAATGCCATTCAATTAACTGATACACCTGTATCAGTTTCTAACGAAGACATTGCCTTGGCCGCAACTTGGGTTCAAGAATCTGTACAGACACAATCAGCAGGCATTTATGAAGCTGCTAATGGAAACCTTTACCACGCCGTAGAATTTAACTATCTTGAATTACCTGACACAAATGGCACTGTAAAACCTAAATTACAACGCAAGACCGAATACATATTTATTCCTGTTGAAGAAACTTATTAATGATTTATTCATTTGTAATTTTAGTCATGAAATATCTTTGCCTACTACTAAGTATTGCCGCACTGCAGGTGTATGGATATGGTGAGCATAAAAAAATGTGCTTAGGGGTTAAAACCCATCCTCTTCCTGAATGGGCGGCTGAGCAGATGAACCTACGTTACGGAGAAGGTTTACTCATTAAACATGTTCTTAATAACAGCCCTGCTGACAAAGCTGGTTTATACAACAATGACATTATCACTAAAATTGATGAGCAGGTTGTAGGCACTCCTCAGCATCTACGTGATCTCATTTGCGAGAAAGAAGCTCTCGAAAAAGTAACTGTCAGTATTTTAAGACAAGGCAAACCCTTATCTATTGATGTCACTTTAGAGCGCAGCACTTTTGACATCGAAGATATTCCTGATTCTAAAAACCATAAAAATGATTTAGCTGACCATCAAGAAGCCGAGCAAAAACATTCTAATCCACAAGCTCATTCCCCTCAACCTGGAGGCTCTCAACAACATTTACGTCAACAAATGCGTCAACAAATGCAGGCTTTTCAAGAACAAATAAACCAATTGCTAAAGAGTGATTCATTTGAAAGTTTTGCTGATTTGAAAAAACACATGCAAGAAGACCTCAAAGCTTTTAAAGCCAAGAGAAATCAAAAAGGGCATTTTAAAGGGCACTCAAGTAGCAGTTTTCAATTTATGGATAGTGAAGGTATTATAAAAATTGAAACACACAATGACAAACAGACAATTACCATACGTGATTCAGATAATAACACTCTCTATCAAGGTGCTTACCCAAAAAACCAAGAAGATTGGGACAATATGGATAACGCTGCCAGAGAACGCCTACTAGCACTCGACCTAAAAGTTAATCCAGAAACAGGGTTAGTCACTGCTCAATTAGCTAATTAAATAAGACATTTTAGGTCTAGCCAAAAGCGCAGCTAAACACTAACATACCACCGTGTATGTTATTAAACTCATCAATCTGCTCTGGATGCTTATTCCAGTTTGCATCGTTGCCTTCTTTTACGCAAGATGGATAGATAATAAAAAAGAAATAGCTTGGGCTACTAGCCGCATGATCGCACAGCTTATTATCTGTGGTTATGTTCTCAACACTCTTTTTGCTCAAGAAAGTTCATGGATAGCTATTGGCGTTATAGCGGTGATGGCAGGGTTTTCTACCTTTACTGCTTTACGCCCTCTCGACTCCAACCTAAAAACAAAAAAAGCTTATAGCTTAGTTTTAGTTTCCTTATTACTTAGCGCTATACTACACCTTTTTTTGATGCTTCAACTCGTCATTCAAGATGACCCTTGGTACAGCCTACACCGTCTCATTCCTTTATCTGGCATGGTTTTTTCCACAGGTATGAATGCTTTAGCTATAGGTATAGAACGTTTTAGCAAAGCCTATGGAGATACCGATGATTTTGTTGACGCTCGTAAACAAGCTTTTAAAACAGCTCTTATTCCTCAAATTAACAGTCTTATGGTGGTAGGTCTAGTCTCACTACCTGGCATGATGACAGGGCAAATACTCTCAGGAGTCGACCCTCTCATCGCTGTGCGTTACCAAATTATGATTATGGCTATGCTCTTGGGTAATTCTGGTATCTGCCTCATTATCTATTTCACCTTAAAAGAAAGAGCACTTAAATTAATTTAACATTACCATTCATAAAAAACTTGTCGCTGAGCTAGCTTCAAACTATTTTATAACTTAAGGAGTATTAATAGCCTTTAAAGTACATTAAACAATAAATACTCCTGTTCTTCCCTCTTAAAATCCCCTTATGAAACTCACCATTCTTTCTAGAGCTCCGCAATGCTATTCAACACGTCGCTTAGTAGAAGCCGCTAAAAACAGAGGACACGAAGTCCTCATCCAAGACCCGTTACGTTTTGCTATAGATATGGAAGAGGGAGAGCCTGACCTCTATTATAAGGGCAAAGCCATCGAAACTCCCGATGCTATTCTCCCTCGTATTGGAACTTCTATTACCCGTTACGGAACCACCGTTGTACGTCAATTTGAACAAATGGATGTTTACACACCTAACACGGCAAGCGGTATTGGTAATTCACGTGATAAACTCAGAAGTCTTCAAATACTATCAAGACATAACATAGGTATACCTCGAACCGCTTATGTAAGTCACAAAACAGATGTAGCTGGAGCTATTGATCGTGTAGGAGGAACGCCTGTTATTATTAAGCTTATCGAAGGTACTCAGGGTGTAGGCGTTATTCTCGCTGATAAGCCTGAAATTGCTAAAGCCATTATCGAAACTTTACATAGCGCAAATCAAAACGTCCTTATTCAAAAGTTTGTAGCAGAAAGTAAAGGCAAAGATGTCAGAGCGTTTGTCATTAATGATCGCGTAGTTGGAGCTATTCGTAGAACAGCTCAAGGGCAAGAATTTCGTAGTAATGTGCACCGAGGAGGAGTTGCCACAGCTATTGATTTAGATCCAACTTATGAAAAAGCAGCAGTACGCGCCGCTCAAATTATGGGCTTAAAAGTCTGTGGTGTCGACATGCTCGAAGGTGAAAACGGACCACAAATCATGGAAATTAACTCATCTCCAGGTTTAGAGGGCATCGAAGGAGCTACAGGACTCGATATCGCTGGAGAAGTGATTGATTTTGTTTGTAGCCAAGCTAATATGCCTGAGATTGATATCAGACAAAGACTTACCGTAAGTAAAGGCTATGGTGTCACAGACATCACCATCCCTCCAGGTAGTATCTTTATAGGGCAGACAGTTTTTCAAACTGGACTTAGAGAAAAAGATGTGGTGGTACTCACGCTTAAGCGTGGCGATACTGTAATTTCAAACCCTAAGTCATCCCGAGAACTGGAGGCGAATGATACGCTACTTTGTTATGGTAAAATTGAAAATATGAAATCCATGCTTCCTGACAAGCCTAAACGTCGTCGCAAACTTAAACCTCTACCTTCTACACCTGTCACAGAAGGTGCTATCAATGAAGAAAACCTACCTTTATGAGTCCTTCCAAGCTCAACCGCAATAAGCGATCTCTCACAAGCTTATCTAGAAAAAAAATAAATCTAGGCGAGCGCAAAAGACTCTTACTTAAAGCAGGTGAGAGTTTTACTGGGGTGCCTGTTCATCTACCAGTGATGATTTGGCGTGGGCTAGAAGATGGCCCTGTATTAGGTATCACTGCTGCCATTCATGGTGATGAAATTAATGGTACTGGCGCTATCATTAAACTTATTCAAGACCCTCCTTTTGAATTAAAAAGAGGCACACTCATTCTCGTTCCTGTAGTCAATATTATGGGATTTGAAAGGCATAGTCGCTACACTCCAGATCGTAGAGATTTAAATCGCACTTTCCCCGGCAGTGAAAAAGGCAGCCTAACAGGTAGGCTTTCACGCTTCATTATGAAAGAGATTGTCAGTCGCTGTGATTATATCGTCGACTTGCACACAGCTGCTGTTCGCAGAACCAATTTTCCCAATGTTCGTGCCGATATGAGTAATCCAGATTGCGAACGACTAGCCAAAGCTTTTGGGGCAGAAGTCATCGTTAACAATGCAGGACCCGATGGTTCCTTTAGAAGCGAGGCCTGTAAAGCCGGCTGCCCTACTATTATTTTAGAAGCGGGAGAAACTCTCAAGGTTGAGTCGACCGTTCAGGATATGACCCAACGAGGACTTTCTCATGTCATGGCAGAGTTGGGCATGATAGAGCTCTCAAATCAAACACGACCAGAGACTGCTCCACATCAAATGATTGTTAAAAACTCTAGTTGGGTGAGAGCTAGTAGCGGTGGTTTTCTAACCTTTCACGTCGCTCCAGGAGAGACTGTGGAAAAAGGGCAGCCTATAGCAACCAATACAGGATTACTTGGCAAAGAACAGGAGACTATTATCAGCCCTCACCACGGTATTGTTTTAGGTATGACAACCATGCCTGCCGTATCACCTGGCGATCCTGTTGTGCACATTGCAGTTCCAGACACACGCAAACAGTTTCGCTCATTAGAAAAAAGCGTGGAAGAAATTGATGATGATACCTTAGAAAACCAAGTGCGTGAGCATCTTGCTACCAGTATTACCGTTGTAGAACACCCTATAGATATGGAAGAATCAACTGAGGACACATGAAAAAGCTAACAACTATTGGATGGAGAGAATGGATTGAACTGCCCGAATGGAATTTAAAAATCAAAGCCAAAGCTGACACAGGAGCACGCAGTAGCGCTATTGACTGCTCAAGTATCGAAGAGCTTGCGGGTGATCGAGTTCGTTTCACTATTCGCATTTCCAAAAAAAACAACAAATACATAACTCTAGAGGCACCTATTGCCCTACGTAAACATGTGCGTAGTAGCACAGGACATGGGCATGATCGCTTATTTGTAGAAACCACGCTCAAACTCAAAGATGTAGAGAAAAAAGTCCTCGTCAGCCTCACCTGCCGCAAACGCATGATCCACAGAATGCTTATAGGTAGAGAAGCTCTCGCTGGAGACTTTCTAGTAGATAGTAGTGTAGACTACCACATCACAGCTCCAGAAAAATAAATGCAGCTATTATCATAATGATGCCTACTATAACTAGAAACCCTGTGAATATAGTAAGTTTATAGCTAAATTCTTTTTCTAGCATCATGCCTAAAGGCTGAATTTTAAGTTTACTAAAAGATATTAACTTTAAGAATAACCAACCTATAAAATATAAAGCAGGTGCTATTACACGCTCCCAAAGGATATCTATAAGAAATCTTAGTATTTCAGTAAATAGAAAATCTAACATATGATTATCTATATTTATCTGTATATCGACGGGCGCTTTTAATCTGCTCTTTGGTTTCTAGGCAGCATTTTCTGCGACTACGGATCCAATCCACACAATCCATATCTTTAGGGATGAATCCTGCTTTAGCACACCAAGCGATGATGAACTGGCCTGTTCTGCCACAACCTGCCACACAATGAATCACCACAGCTTCACCTGCTGCATGATGCTTATCCATAATGGCAATAAACTGCTCAATTTGCTCATCACTAGGCACCCCATAATCAGGCACATGGATAAAATAGTAATCTAATTCCTTGGGTACGTCCTTGCGATTATCAAATTCACAGACATTCACTACAGCCTTAATCTTGTTCTTCTTAAACAAATCGAAAACATAAGGATCAGGCCACCAAGAGGCTGCTATGATTGCTTCTACTATCCATGTGAATGGCTCTGTTCTCTCTGGTTGACCGTTAGCAGGCCAGTACCAAGGTCTCATTGATTTTGACATCTTCTTTTAAATAATACTACGTGCAAATGATACCGCTTCTTTGCGATTGTCAAAAGTCATTTTACCATTTTTTTGAATCACATAGGTTCTATCTGTCTGAGTTTTCTCAACAACGACATAATTCCAAGATTTTACTGAACAGTATTTCTTCCAGATATTGATGAGGTTTTCACGACTATCAAAATCAACTACGAGGAATTTTCGTTTAATCGCCAACGAAAATTTTTCCTGTTCATGCTTTTTAAGACGATGAGGCACATTACGAGAGCCGATTTTGACACCAGATTTTTTCCCTTTGGTTAAATTCTCTATGTGTTTTTCTTTCATCAGCTTTCCTAAATTATTGTCTTTTGTATCATTGCCATTAACTTATGGCAGACTCAATATCTGCAATAATATCATCAATATGCTCAATACCGATAGATAGACGTATCAGCCCAGGTGTAATGCCTCCAGAAGCTTGCTGCTCAGGATTCAGCTGAGAATGCGTCGTTGAAGCAGGATGTATCGCTAACGATTTAGCATCGCCTACATTGGCTAAGTGTGAAAACAAACTGAGTTTTTCGATAAATGCCTTACCAGCATCCTGCCCACCTTTAATTTCAAAGGTCACCACAGAGCCTCCCATGCCAGATTGATATTTTTGATTCTTTGCATATTCAGAGTCCTCTTTTAACCCTGGGAACTTCACCCACTCAACCTGCGAATGCGCTTGTAAATACTCTGCTACCTTTAAGGCATTTTCACAATGCCTTTGCATACGTAAGTGCAAGGTCTCAATACCTTGTAACACATGCCAAGAATTGTCTGGCGAGATACAAGCTCCTAAATTTCTTAGTGGGACTGTTCTCATACGTAGAATAAAGGCTAATGGAGCCAACGGCTCTGGCAAATCATGCCCCCAACGCAAACCATGATAAGAATAATCAGGTTTATCATAGAGCGGATGCTTGCCAGCTGCCCAATTAAATTTACCTGAATCAATCACGATACCACCAATCGCAGTCCCGTGCCCCCCTAACCATTTTGTGAGCGAGTGCACCACAATATCCGCTCCATGCTCTATAGGACGACATAGATAAGGGGTAGAAAATGTAGCATCCACAATCAATGGCAATCCATGTGCATGAGCCACATCTGCAATGCCCTCTAAATCCATGACTTCAGATGCTGGATTAGAAATAGTCTCAGTAAACACAGCGCGTGTATTCTGATCAATTGCCGCCTCTATTTCCTCAGGGTTGTTCACATTGACGAACTTCACTGTAATACCCAATGCTGGCAAAATATCATTAAACTGTGTGTAAGTACCCCCATAAAGGTTGGCTGAAGACACAATATTATCACCTGCTTGAGCTAAATTAATAATACTGTAAAAAATAGCTGATGTGCCAGAAGCAACCGCAAGACCACCGAGCTCATGCGCACCTTCCAGTAGAGCCACACGTTTCTCCAAAACATCAGTTGTAGGGTTTTGTAATCTCGTGTAAATATTACCTAACTCCTTAAGGGCAAATAAGTTCGCTGCATGTTCAGCAGAATCAAATACATACGAAGCAGTCCTGTAAATAGGCAAGGCTCTAGAATTAGTAGTCGGGTCAGGCTGCTGGCCACCATGTAAGCATAATGTTTCTTTCTTCATAGACATACACTATAGAGCGACAACCTTGGAGAATAAAGCCTAGAAATTATAAAAAACTCACACAAAATCACTCATCAAGTTAATCCCTTATTTTTAGTATATAAGGATTATCCTCGTTGCTTTGCAACGACGCTCTGCAAGCTTCTCTCGCGTGCGCTCGAAGGAAATTATCCTCAGCTTGTTGACACAATCTGAGTTGTTGCAGTCGACCCTCCCGCTGTTTTACAGCGGTGGTCGACATCTTGTCTGCTCGCTGTCAGAGTATAAAAAAACCTCACACAAAATTACTCATAAAGTTAATCCCTTATTTTTAGTATATAAGGATTATCCTCGTTGCTTTGCATTTTTAACGTTCTCTGCTCGCTGTCAGGGCATAAAAAAAGCACCCTTAAAAGAAAGTCATTAAACTTAGCTTCTAAAATAGGTAAGTTGATAGAAAAATCAAAGCTGAAGGATTTTAAATCTACCAGAGAACGGATTGGCTCATGCACAAGGCATGACCCTCTGCCATGAGCATGTCTGCGACATGGGGTTCTATCATTCGGACTAGCGTGAGAGCTATCCTCACAGAGCAGTCAAATTCAAAGCTTTGCTTCGCAAGCTTTGCATTTTTAACGTTCTCTGCTCGCTATCAGGGCATAAAAAAAGCACCCTTAAAAGGATGCTTTTTTATATTCTGATGGTGGGCAGAGAAGGATTCGAACCTTCGTACACTTACGTGAGCAGATTTACAGTCTGCCGCCTTTAACCACTCGGCCATCTACCCATTCATCAGGAGCAATCGTTTTACCGTTTTATTTTTTTAAATCAAGACTATTTTGAAAAATAATTTTAGTATAACTTTAATCTAAAAGTTCCAAATTATGTTCACCTAGTATCAATTCTCCACTACTGAGTATTCTCGCGCGTAAACCTCCACGCCCCTTGAGGAATTCTTCTGCCCCCTCGCCACAGGCTTCATCCATCCAGTAGCAAGGAGCACACTCCTCGCTACCTCTAAATTTAATACCATTAATACTAAATTCTTTACCGATGAGACTGTTTAAATCTACGCCTTGCGTCATCACATTACGTCTCACCGCAGATATAGGGTACTCGCCTTTGACTTCTTGGCTCAAGGCATCGTAAACTGCGTAATCAAAAAACGTGATTTGCCCTTTGAAATCTTCTTTGAAATCGTAGAACCTATCTCCCACTATGCCCTTGCCGGCAACGCACTCAATGCGCTCTTTGGAAGTGATCGGAAAGTCTAAAGAGCCTATCTCATGACGGCCTTTGTAATTATGTCCCTCTGATATATAGATAGAATTAATATTGATTTTCATAAATTAATAGTCAGTTAAACTCACACTCATATTTAGAGTAAGTGTTCATTTTTTATCCTCCGATATAGCTCATTTGATAAATCTACTTCTACTCGAAGTATCTTTCCCCTTCGGGCAAAAGAACTCCACTTCATTACGTCTTTTGTCTAAACTCTTACGCTCACGCTTAGAGTGTTCAATTTTTTACCCTCCGATGTATGACATCTCCACTTTCGGCTGTTTTTCCACATTTTCATTAAATCTGATTTCTGAGTAACGGTCATCACGTTGTTGCCAGATAGAACTGAATTGAGCTGTGAGAAAACTCACGAGTTCATCATCTGTCTTGCCTTGTCGCTGGATGATAGGTTTGAGGTCATAACCTACACTACTAAATAAACACGTGTAAATCTGTCCATCTGCTGATAATCGAGCACGATTGCAGTCCCCACAGAAAGGTTCACTAATGGAGGTGATAAATCCTATTTCAGTCTGCGTATCTGTGAATCGATAACGCTTCGCAACTTCACCTATATGAGCTGGATTAACAGGTTCTAAAGAGGCTATGGTTTCTAACTGGGCTAAGACCTGCTTGGTATCTACAACATCGCTGGCTTCCCAGCCATTACAGTTACCTACATCCATGTACTCAATAAACCTTAATGGCACACCAAAATCTCGAGCTTGATGTGCTAATGCTAATACTTGTCCGTCATTAACCCCTTGCTTTAGCACTGTATTAATTTTTACATATAGACCAGCTTCTTTGGCTGCTATAATACCTTTTAAAACATGAGACACCTTAGCTTTACCGCCATTCATCTCACTAAAAATTTCGTCATCCATAGCGTCCAAACTCACAGTAACTCTATCTAACCCTGCGGCTTTAAGTTTTTTAGCATATTTAGGTAGCAGCAACCCATTGGTGGTCAGTGCTATTTCATCAAGGTCTTCGATACTGTAGAGTTGAGCAATGAGCTGGTCGATATCTCGACGCATGAGCGGCTCACCACCTGTGAGTCTGATTTTTTTAACTCCTAAATTAACACTAGCTCTAGCTACTAGGGTAATTTGCTCAAATGACAAAATTTGAGATTTTGGTAAAAACACATAATCCTTACCAAACACTTCTTCAGGCATACAATAGCGACAACGCAACTGACAGCGATCAGTCACAGAAATACGCAAGTCGTGCAGACCACGGTTTCTCTGATCTACTACTGTACTCTGCGCTGAACCAATGGTCGCCATACTTTTAACTCTTTTTGCGGATAATTAAATTGAGAATAATCAACCAAACAATAATAAGAAGCACCCCTCCAGTTTCATTGGTTTGCTGCACCATCTGAGCAGGCCCTGTACCATCTTGCGTCCAAAAGTTTGTAATATTCAGACGACTCCAATGCCAGTTTCCCACATCATCTTGCAACTTAAAACATAGCGCCCCAATAGAGAAGCCTAATGCGATACCTGCTCCATAGAAGCTCAACTTTTGCTTCCATGTTAAAAACCCTAAAATAGCACAAGCCAAATACATCAAAACCCAGCTCCACCAATCGGCATTGTTATATTGAGTGAAATCATTAAACTGCACGAGCATAAACACAAGAAACAGAACGCTCCCTATCCATAAGCCTATACTCGTTGATTTTTTCATGAAGCTATGACTAATAAATTTATAGATTGCTAGCTAATGAGCCACTAAATAATGATTTAAAGAATATCCGCAGGACTATACTCAGCCGCCTGCGGACAATTGGCTAATTCAGCTGCAATTTGAGATACAAAGTACTCTACTTGGCTGACGGCTGCACCTGTTTTTTGACGACCTTCGTCCACCCATACTTGTAACTGAGCTTCATCAAACGGTAGTCTGTCATCCTGCGCCATACGTTGGATCAAATCATTATGACTGATTTTGCCAGCACGCAAATCATTGATAGTCGCTACGGCGAGTTCCTTAACTACTTCGTGAGCGGTCTCACGACCCACACCTGCTTTAACAGCTTGCATGAGAATCGTGGTTGTCATTAAAAATGGTAGGTAATATTCATTTTCTTTGGTGATGACTTCTGGGTAGACTTCCATTTGCTTAAGCACAGTGAGGAAAGTCTCAAGTAAACCATCAATAGCAAAAAACGCATCAGGCAACATCACACGGCGTACCACTGAACAAGAGACATCACCCTCATTCCATTGGTCACCTGCAAGACCCGTTGCCATAGTAAGATAACCCTTAAGAATCACATGGAAACCACACACACGTTCACAAGAGCGAGCATTCATTTTGTGTGGCATCGCACTAGAGCCTGTCTGACCTGGAGCAAAGCCCTCAGAAGCAGTCTCGTGGCCTGCCATCAAGCGTAATGTTTTAGCCAGCGATGTCGGAGCTGATGCGAGTTGTACCAGATTAGCCACGACTTGGTAATCTAACGAGCGTGGGTAAACCTGACCTACGTTGGTAAGCACCTTATTAATTCCTAAATGATTGACAATTTTTTGCTCAAGTTCAAGTACAGCAGCACTATCTCCATCAAACAAGGATAACTGATCCATCTGTGTCCCCACAGCACCTTTAAGACCACGTACAGGGTAATTCTCTATAATTTGATTGAGCGCTTGATAAGCTACGAATAACTCCTCACCAAACATCGCAATACGCTTGCCCATGGTACTTGGTTGAGCGGCTACATTGTGAGTTCTAGCAGTCACCACGATATTCTTCCATGACTCTGCACGTTGTGATAATTGATTCAAAGTGGCGAGCACCTTAACCTTGAGTAACTCCAACGAGCGATAGACTTGCAACTGCTCTACATTCTCAGTGAGGTCACGTGAGGTCATGCCCTTGTGAATTTCCTCATAACCAGCAAGGTCAGTGAACTCTTCAATACGAGCCTTCACATCGTGACGAGTGATCACCTCGCGATCTTGGATAGATTTTAAATTGACCTGATTAATGACTGATTCATAAGCCTTGATAGCATCAGCATTGACATCTAAACCTAAATCTTTTTGTGCTTTAAGTACAGCCACCCAGAGCTCTCTTTCTAAAATAATACGCCCCTCTGCTGACCAAATGGCAGACATTTCTTTAGTGGCGTAACGTTGGGCTAGGATGTTAGTGATTTCACTCATGTTGGAAAATAATAGTCGTTAAAAATGATAGAGAAATGATACCTCTACAGTGAGGCTATCTAAGGGGAATTTAGCGCCTTTGACAAGCTCACAAAGTTTGAAAATGAATAATCTTGATTAACCTGTTAAAACACCTTAGTACTCTTAGCAATTAAGCGTGCTTTTTCAGTACGATTTAAAACAACTATTACTATTTATTATGTCTAACCCTATACGTGTTTGTGTTACTGGTGCAGCTGGTCAAATTGACTACAGTTTGCTCTTTAGAATTGCTAGTGGCGAGATGTTTGGCCCTAACCAACCTGTCGCTCTTAACCTCCTTGAAATCACTCCAGCTTTAGAAGCCCTCAAAGGTGTCGCTATGGAGCT
>Ga0209533_1000661_pt1 | contig 32509 bp, 51 predicted proteins | sample COG_04_FD_184748 | JGI IMG/M metagenome (GOLD analysis project Ga0209533, IMG submission 184748) | Pelagic Microbial community sample from North Sea - COGITO 998_met_04 (SPAdes) (version 2) | ecosystem: Environmental > Aquatic > Marine > Neritic zone/Coastal water | place: Helgoland, sampling...
TTTTAGAAGCCATAAAAGCACCTAGAGTATCTGGTATCTCCATATCAAATGTTTCCATAGTTGATTTAATTTCAGCATGAAAATCTCCAAAAAACATACTTGCTTCTTTAATAGCACCTTCTTCTAACGCATCAATAGCTTTTTGTAAATGGTTATTTTCTCTATGGTAATTAACATCTTCAAAATCATCAGACATTTTTCTTAAAATTTCAATATCAGTATCAACCCCTGTTTCTAATCCTGCTTTTAACATTCCTTCATAATCAAAATCTCTGGTGTAACCTGATCCGATTCTGTATTGTTCAAAAATGTCTGTTAAATTGTATTTACTCATAATTTATTTTTTTACTTTTGGTTTTCTACCTCTTCGTTTTTTTCCTTTTGCAGCATCTATTACATCACCTGCTTGATTAACAACTTCTTTAGTTGCTTTTTTAACATCTTTAAGTTCAGTTTTAACTGCTTTAGCTCTACGCTTAGTTTCTTCAATTGTATCTTCAATTTCATCAGGAATATAATCTCCATCTCTGTCATTGATTTTACCTCTTTTGTAAAAACCAAAATAATAAATGGCTGCTCCTATTACTACTAATAATACTACAAGACCTATAATTTTTAACATACTAAATATATTGATTAATATTTTGTTATAAATATGTAAACCCTAGGCTAAATCATATTTTTGTTTGTATTTATCAATAGCTGAATTACCAACACCTATTTCTAACCACTCAGCAATATCAGGTATACCCGGTATTTTTTTAGCTGATATAACATAATCAATATTTTTATTAATTACTTTCATTTTAGTTTTAGCATTTGAACGATTAGATGTTTTAAATACTATTACTGTAGACATACCTTTAGTATATATACGTTGATCAATTTTAGGTTTTACTTGTTTAAAACCCTTAGCTTCCAAGTGTTCTGTTTTATAGGGTCCATTTTCAGATTTACTTCTATCATAGTGCCAAACTGATTTACTACCTAGTTCAGGTTTGGTTGGTACCTCAAGAAATTCTTGAGTGTATTTTTGCCATGGAATTGCTTCTTGTTCTTTTGGTCTACCTCTACTCATTATTTTCTATATTTTTTAGCCACATAATCACCTTCTTCATGAGATTTAACTATGTGGCAATGTTTGCAATTTAATTGATAATTATTTGGATGTTCACCTTCAATTGAGTGTTTTATATCTGAATTAATATGGTCAACATCCATCATTGATGATTGTCCTTTAGTGTGCAAATTAGGATAGGCAATTACTGGGTCAAATCCACAACTTTCACATTGATGTTCACCTATAGTCCATTTTTCTACTTTATACATTAAATGGGGACGATCTAATCTAGATGCAGCTCCACAAATTTGTTTATATTGTATGTGAGTTGGACAATAGACATATTTTTGGGATTTATTGTAATATTCTGTCTCGTTATTACACCAAGTAACTTTACACATTATAATCCGGCTCTTTGTGCAAATTGCTTCCCCTTCGTATTCATACGTCCATCTAATTCTTTATACTTAGTAGTAACTAATTCGTCTCTTAATTGTTCGAATTTACAATCATCAACAATCCAACCTCTAGATTTAATTTCTTTTAATCCAGCGGATATTGTTTGAACTCTAAATTGATTGTTTCTTTTCTTTGTTGTATTTTTAATTTGATAGAACATATAACCTTTATTTTTAATTATTAATAGAGCTTCGTGCCCCACTTATGTGTAAATATACGAACTCTTCTCACGGTATCCAAATTTCCCGAGCATTACTTTTCTATGCTTTTAATGTGTTTACAGCGTCTATCTTTTGCTCTCCATGCACCCATACAATTACAAGTATACTTGCGTATACCATCGACAGATACATGTTCTTTCGTGGTATAAATCTTGTTATTACTGGATGATGTGAATTTATGTTCAAATACCTCAGCACGTTTAACTTTAGGTTTAATCCACTTTATATCACTTAATTCAGTTTCAGGTAGTACTTCTTGCCAAGATGGAAGCATATATTTTTTACCACCTATATTAGCTAAACTTGGAGGATTAATTGCGTGTGTATGTTTATATTTAAATACTTTCACAGCAATAAAATTACCAAAACCTTTTGGATTAACTCCAAATGCTTTACCCTTAGGCCAAGATATTACCCTTGTTCTAATGTTACCATGTTTGTTGTAATTTGAAAATTCATATAGCATAACCTTTATTTTATACGTGAATATACGAACAAATAGTGGGAAAGCCAAGCTTTCCCACATTTATCTTTATGTAATTTATCATTAACTTGGTGAACCTGTTTTAGTTGAAGTTGATGTAAAATCTAATGCTGGAGTTCCTTGTCTACTTGCAATATTATTTAATTGTGTATTAAACGTACCATCTCCAGTTGTTATTGTTCCACCATTTAAAGCAATTGCAGATCCTGCTGCAAAACTAACTGTATCTGCTAAAAGTACACTAGCTACTACTGTAACAGAACCTCCTGTTGATGAACCTCCTAAAGAACCAGCTGCAAATGTAATTACTTCATTTGGAATAAAATCACCTCCTAATCCTGTTACATTAACTTCAATAATATTACCACCAACAACCTCTACTGACATTACAATGTTTACTCCATTACCTGATGTTGTATAATTAGTATTTGCTGTAAATGTATAAGTACCATTTGTAGGTGTTCCTGGTTGTACTACAGTACCCCCAGCTGATACTAAGTCAACTCCTACTGGTACAACGTTAGCTGAGAATTTTTGATCAGTTACTACCTCAGTTGGTGAAATATATGTAAATGTTAATTCATCTGTACTTGAACCTGCACTAAAACTATAAACTCGAGTAGATGCTGTTCCTCCCCCAAGTTGATCATTTGCTACTGTAACTGTTGGAGTACCTGTGACTAATACAGGTTTTGCAAATTTACATTTTAATGTTTGTGTATTACCTGTATTTGTTTGAAATACTGGTAAAGCATCAAATGCTGCGGATATTACTCCGTTTAAACTTGTTCCACCAGTTTGAGCGTTTTGTGTAAGAATAGCTTGTTGTTGTTGTAAAAAATCCATGTATTGATTTTCAAACAATAGTTTTTCTTTCCTATATTTTTGAGTTGCTTCTTGAAGGGAAAGATTTTTATTTTCTTTTTTGTTTTTCCAAATTGCCCAATTACCAGGATCGTTTGCTGTGTATATCATTAGTCTTTATTTTACTAGGATTAGTTGTTTATTATAAATATATAAAAATTATTGTTTTAATGTTTTTTTATGTTAATTTAATAATTTATCTTGGGTATTGATTTTTTGTAGATCAAGTGATAAGGCATAACATAAATTTTTTAATTGACCTGCTTTATGGATTGCTATAAAATCGTCATCGGTTAAATTGTTAAATAAGGATATAGCACTTAAATCCATAATATTATCCATTCCCTTTTCTTTTTGAATTAAGGGTTATAATTACTCCTTTCCATTTACCTAATACTATTTCATTATCTACTAAGAAATCTATCTTATTAGTAAATCTTTTATTCATCCTATCTTCAACAACCCATATACCATTCATCTTACCAGCGTTTTCAATACATACTTCTACTCCAAAGGTAAACCCGTATTGTTCTAAATCTCTAGATACAGCAATCCATTTATGCTTACCTGGGTTATTAGCATCAATATGTTTATTAGAAGCAGTAATTAAGGGAGTTGAATCCGTTTGGGAAGGTACTGCATTATAAACAGTAGCCATTACAATGTGTAAAGCGATTAATAATTTCATATTTTATTTATATTTAATTTAAGATAATCTATTGCTTTAATAATTTTAGAACAACGTTCATAATCCTCATATTCTTCCATTGTAGTAAGATTTTGTTCTAACGTTTCAATCATATCAGGACGCTCAATCATAATATCATAAAATGTATCTGTATCTCTAGTATGGATAGATACTACAGGAATATCTTTTATTTTTGTATGTAAATTATCTAATGCTGTATCTACAATTAAGTCATTTAGTTCTTTTCTACCATAGGTAAAGATATCTTGGATTTGATCTTCACTTTCAAATTCCCATTTATGCTCAAATTCCATTTCCATAATTAAAAGTTTTTTAAGAAATCACCCTTGATTTTCTTATCATGTAATTTACGAAACTTTTCATCGTTAGCCAAGGTTTTTGTTGCAAGTTTTTCTAAATGTTTTTCTTTTTGCTTATCATAATCCTTAGTAATTTTATGATATTTTTTATTTAATAGTTTTATTTTTTTAGCCATAGTATTAAGAAGGACACCAGGGTTTGACCCAATATTCCCAAATTATTTGTTTTATTTTTTTCATATTCTACTTATGTATTGATTAGGGTCATCTTCATCAACACCATCTAAACCTAGTTCTTTGAGTCTATCTAAGTGGTATTGATCTACTTCCCATTCTACTTTTTCGCTAGTACCAAAATGTTCTTGTTTAGATTCAATTTGTTTTACATCTTTATCATTAAAAATATCTCCCACAGTTAAAAAATAATGATTATAACATAATAACTGAACATTATCTAAACTATAATTATTACTATTATTGTCTTGGAAATGAAGTAAAAGAGGCATTTTATAATCTAATACTCGTCTCTCTTTAAAAGAACATACGGTACATTCCTCTGATAAATATCCCTGTTCTATAAGAGCATATTTTAGTTTATCAGGATTAAATGAAGATGCTGCTATCCTACCTTCAATTATTTCTAACATATGGGGCATTTTTTTAGGTCCCCTTAAAAATTTAGGAATACCTTTACCACTTTGGTTTTTGTGTTGGTAAAATAAACTATCATATCCTGGTTCTGTAGCATCGTAATTTTTAGCATATCTTTTATAGTGTTGATATGATACATGAAGATAACGAGCCGCGCTCATATTAGACTTAGTCTTAGCCATAGCGGCCAATATCATGTCTTTAGATAAAGGTTTTGCCTTAGGCATTAATTTAATTTAAAGGTTACTGTACCACCACTACTACCTCTTTCTTTAGCAGTAGTATTAACAAAAGATTCATATTGATCTTCTTCCATTATTATTGTCTCAGTCCAAGTATGATCACCTGAACCCTTTGTTATTGGTATGCCACGTTTAGTGCTAACACTAGAACAGTTAACACATACTTTATAACCATATTGAGTTAGCCTTAATTCAGGCATATCTTCTTTACATTTAATACAGGGAATCATTTTCATTTTTAGGGGTATTTTAACATTCTGTCGCATAAATATATAACCTTTTAAAAATTAGGTTAGAATACATAAATACTATACTAGTTAACCAAGTATTCTCGCATATTAATTATATCAATTTTTAAATTACCTAATTCAAACTCACCAATTTGACCACTATCTTGGATTATAGCAGCTAATTGGTTTAATAAAATATAATCTTGTTGATTAAAATTTGTAGCATCTATACTTACTAAAATATTATTTTGTTTTTCATTATCATAAGGTTTTATTCTATCAAATAAATCAGTAATTGTTCTTTTTGATTCTTTTTCTATATAATTTTTATAATCACAATCAACATATAAAGTATCAAACCAAGGCTCTAACATTTCAATAAATTGTTCATTACAATTTTTAATTATTAAACCTTTATCATATTTAGGGTGTATAATAGGGTATTGATAAGAATCATTTTGGATCCATTCACCCCATTTTCTTAAAAATTCCCTTCTACATCTACCCATCGTTTCCTTATAGTCAGAATTTTCAACCCCAACTCCTCCATTCCATCTATGACCTCTACAAGTCATATGATAACATAAAGAATCTCTAGATTGGATCATTTCATACCCAGCTTGAATCCATCTATTAAATATATCTGAATCTTCATAACCATAGGGAGTAAATCGTTGATCATGACCTCCTATACTCAAATGATCTTCTTTATATAACATCCAAGGTGCAAATATACCTTTTGTAGTTACATCTTTATCTTTTTTAGTAGTATCTATAACAAAATTTTCAAATGCTTCCCAAGTAAAATCATCATGGTCCACACCAAAATTTTGAGTATGTTTTTCTAACCCCGCAGGGTGAATTGGTGGTTCAATTCTAGTAGCACATACAACACTTAGAGGTTTAAGATGTTTTAACATATTTTCAAAATACCCTGGTCCTATAATCATATCTGAATGTAGTATAGATACAATTGGGGTTTTGGCTCTTCTCATTCCTTCATCATACCAATAGGTATGTCCTTTTCTTTCTTTACCTATAATAATAGTTAGATTTTTATCATCTAAACTATTTAACCACACATCAGTACCATCTTCAGATGCATCATCTATAATAATCATAGGTACATTAGGAGCATATTTTTTTATGCTTTGATATGTATTTTTTAAATGTTCTAATGTGTTGTAACTAGGAATTATTACAGTATGCTGTTGATTTCTTTTTTCCATATATTTAAATCGTAATGTTTTCTATATAATTCTTTACATTGTTTGCTACACTTATTGTAAAATTCTTTATCATTCTTTAACCTATTAGCCAATATACGAGCTTTTTCTACATCATCCACAGATACTGCTAATTCAGGATGACATAACCTTTGTGTATCGACATCTTTATTTCCTATACATGGGATTCCAAAATAAGCACAGTTTAAACTAAAAGTACCAGCTGCTACAGTAGGCATTAAATGTACTGCGTATTTGAACGTAGATAATGTACTCATCCAATTATCCCATGATAACCTATTAAGGTGATTTAAATCGGGTATATTTCCCTCTAATTTACGTTTAGCATGAGATTCTTGAGCCCATTTTTCACATTCAAATTCACTAGCAACTATATAACTTTGAAACCCACCATACCATCTTGCAAAATTACCACCTATAATTACTTTATCCTCCTTAGTAGGCTTAATATCTTTAATTAAATTTTCAATTAATAATGTTTTGATTACTTTAACTTCAGTATTTGGAAATAAACCCTTATAGAATTTAGAATCAATTTTATTATGAGAAAATATAGTGTCACATTTGGATAAAATATTATAAAAATTAAATTGGTCTATAATATTATAATCATTAAACCACCAATTAGGACCTTCTTGTATATAATGTACTTTTTTATTATAAGTTTTTAACTTATCAATAAAGTCAGAGGCATATAAATTAGATACTGGGTTTAGGATGTTTGATATTTCACTTCCTTCTGCACTTAAATTTAATTTACCCTTAGGTAAAATTAAAAATACATGATCATAATCTCTTATATTATTGTATAAACTTAAATTTTTATGCTCTGCATCTAAAGCATTCATCCAAGCAAATTCAGTACGCATGTTTGTGTGAGTAGAAGAGATTTTACCTTCAAAACCCATTTCTGAAAGAAATATTATTTTCATTTATTTATATATTTTAACCCAATGTTCAATCATTTCATCCATCATACTTTCAAAAGTATATTCTGGGACCCATCCTAATTTTCTAATTTTTGTTGAATCTCCTTTTAAATAAGGTAATTCTTCAGGCCGTAAAAACTTTGGATTTTGGGTAACATAGTCTTTATAATTTAAGTCTAATTTACTAAATACATAATCACACATTTCTCTCACTGAATGAGTAACTCCAGTTGATACCACCCAATCACTTGGTTCTGGTTGTTGGTTAATTAAATGCATTGCTCTTATATAATCTTTTGAATGACCCCAATCCCTGTAAGCATCCATATTACCTAATTCAAGTGTATCTTGTAATCCTAATTTAATTCTAACAGCAGCTTTTACTACTTTATTAGTTACAAAATTAGAACCCCTACGAGGTGACTCATGGTTAAATAATATACCACTAGAAGCATGTAATTTATAAGCATTACGATAATTTCTTACAATATTATAGCCAAATACTTTAGCACAACCATAAGGTGATACTGGGTTCATTCTAGTTGTTTCTCTTTGGAAACCATCTTCATCTACTGCACTACCAAACATTTCTGATGATGATGCTTGGTAAAATTTAGTATTAGGGCAATTATTACGTACAGCTTCTAATATATTTACAACACCTACAGAATTAGTTTGAACTGTAAATTGGGGTATTTCGTAACTAATTCTAACGTGAGATTGTGCTGCTAAGTTATATACTTCATCAGGTTTAACTTCCCTTAGAATACGTTCAATACCTGATGTGTCATTTAAATCACCGTAGCTTACGTGTAAATTTTTATTATTTCGTATTGGGTCTAATCTTGATTGTTGGTGTTCAGGTGTAGAATTTCTTCTAATTATCCCATATACTTCATATCCTAAATCTAATAAGTATTCAGCTAAATAAGACCCATCTTGTCCTCCTATTCCTGTAATAAATGCTTTTTTCATAAATTGTTTTTAAATATATCCATTTTAGTTAAATCAGGCCAATCTGTTATGACCCATTGTTTTGGTTTTGTTTTTAAAGCGCTGTCTAATTTTGATAATCCTTTAATTGCTGTTTCTGGAGTCATGTAATAATGATATCCTACAGTATTTATATTTTGGTCTCTCCAAGGCACATTAGGAGTTCTACCATCATAAGTCATCTTTCTTAACTGTTCTGCTGCTTCTTTATTATCCGTTAATATAATACCCCCTCTACCAAGAGACAAATGTTTTTGGAATTGAAACGAAATACTCATAAAAGTGTTAGGAATGTAACTATTTTCCTTCCATAATACAGCAGCGTCAATTATATTATCTGTTAAATAGTAATAATCAACCCAATCTTCGTCTTTCCATTTTAATTCTATTCCTAATTTCTGAGATAGGAAAGGTATTGATAAATAAGTTCGTTTTGGAACTGTTATATTTTTAGCTTTAGTATATCTCAAACATAATTCAACCCCATGAGTACAACAGTCAGTTGCAATTGCATAGGGCGCATTATAAAATTTTGCTAATCTTTTTTCTAATAATTTAACTTTTTCAAATCCCATAACTATTCAATTATAAATTTTTTCATTGCTACTCCACTTAATTTAAAATTATTCTTAGAATAAAAATTAATTAAATTTTCATTACAAAGTAGTGTTACTCTATAACATTTTTTAATTTTTGCAATATTGATTAATTCATTAATAAGACTTACCCCAACATTTTTACCCCTTATATTCTTATCAACTATAATATCTTCAATATGTCCTGCTACTTCACCTCTAATTTTATTTTCTATTACTATACTTCCATAAGCTATTATTTTATTTTTATAAATTCCTACAATGGCATTTGAAGAAGTATTTGAAATAAAATTATCCCAACATTCACTTTTATTTCTTAAAGAATAATCAATTTTAGTTAGTTGTTGTAAAAGAAAAAATACTTCATCTATATCAGTAGGTTGGATTAACCTAAAAGTTAAATCTTTATTTTTCATAAAATTTACTATGATATTTTTTTATAATATGTATAGGATCTATTTTTTTATAATCAGGATCAATTAAGGGTAAAATTTTATTCCATTCATGGTAGACTGTATTTTGGTTCCATAGCTTTCTTTTTCCTTTATTTAACATTAAGTTATAATCTTTCTCACTTAATTTATTAATTTTATCAATTGCCTCTTCTATACTATTAAAAATTATAATTTCATCTTCATTAAAATATGTTTCTAATTCTGGAGCTGGTTCTGTAAGTAAAATAGCTTGAGATGGAATTTCAATAACTCTACCTTTTAATTCTTTTCTTGTTTCTATAGCATTATTACTAAAACATAAAGAATATTTAGACTTGGCTACACTCTGTTTTATTTTATCATGAGTTAAAAATTCTTCTAAATGAATGTCTTTTCCTAACTCTCTAAAACGATTTAATTTAGTTTTTCTACCACCATGTAAACCCCCATAATGTTGAATGTCATAAATTTTATTTTGGGTAGGGGTACACATAGTATTAGGATTAAAACCCCATTTCATTTTTAAAAATCCTTCTTCAGGAAGTCCATCTCTTAAATACCATTCTTTTTCTCCTTCATAGTTAATTATTCCATCTACATAAGGTATCCAATGTTTTAAATTTGAATCATGGAATCTATGTGCATCACTTGATAATAAGAATACTTTACATAATTCTCTTAATTTATCAAATTCATTATGTACTCCAATAAGATAATTTACATGAATAAAATAATCAGCTTTAAATTCTTTAACTTGATTATATAAATCATCAAAATTATAATTACTATAATCATAATATAAAACTTCATAACCTAATCTATCTAATATTCCATACCAATAAATTATAGCTGAGCTATAATCTTGGGGATTATTTTCATGAGCATGTTTTAAGCTAATTACTACTTTCTTCATCTAAAAATGTTTTATCTAAAAGCTGACCTTCATAAGGGCCTGTTTTATATTCATATACTAAAGTATTATCTTCTAATATTTCATAAGTATGTCCTCCTTCTAAAGTAAAAGAAGCATCCCCAGGTTCTAAAATAGGTTTAACTAAAATAGTATTATCTAAATCATAAAATATACATTGAACTTTACCTTGGATTACCACCCAACTTTCTTGAGCTATAACATCTCTAATTCTATTTTTCCAAATATGTCTATGGGGTCTAAATGTTTTACCTTTCTCCATATTAAGATGAGAACATTGAATAAAATGTTCTTCTGATATAATATCTTTTCTACCAGGTTTTAGGTCTTCTTTTCTTACTACAACATGTAATAATTTATTAGGGTCTTTTTTTGAATAATATTTATCCATTTTTTATATTTTTAGCAATTAAATTTTTAAACTTAGTTGTACTCCACCCATGATCTCTATTTAAATAATGAATTGGTATTTTTAAATTATCACCTGTAAATGGTTTGTCAATATAATCATTACCTAAAAATCGAATATTAAATTCACCCATTTTAAGTAAATCATATAATTGTTCTTCGTAAGTATATCTAACCACATCATCCACATACCTGATACTTAATAATAATTCTTTACGTTCATCTGTTGATAGTATAGGTTTTAATTTTTCGGGCCTTTCAATTGAAGGGTCAGTATGGAGTAATACAATAAGACAATCACATTGGCCTTTTGCTTCTTTTAACATTTGAACATATCCTGGATGGTATACATCAAAATTACCTGCTATAACTCCTTTTTTCATTAATTGTCTACTATTGAATGTAATAATATTTCATGTGCTAACTCTACAACTCCATAAGAATTATAATTAACATGGTATTTAAAATCAGCATTCATTTGGTTTAATTTATTATTTGGATTAAATCCAGATAATGCAGCATATTTTATATTATTTTCTTCACACCATTTAGCTGCATTTACTATATTCATTGAATTTCCTGATGATGAAATTAATATTACTAAATTATCTTTATCAGCATAATCAGATAAAAATTGTTTATAAGCTTCATCTCTTCCATAATCATTAATATAAGCAGTTAACATTGGAGCATCCGAGAAAGAAAGTGATTTTTTATTTAAAAATTTGGTATAATCAATACTAATATGAGATGCTATAGCATTACTTCCCCCATTACCTATAATAATAATTTTATTATGAGTTTTTACCCATTCCTTTAAAATAGGACTTTTATACTTTATATGTTTTTCAATTTCAGTTTGTAAACTATTTAAGTTCATCTAATATCTCTTTTAAATTCTCAATAACATATTCTTGTTCTTTTCTAGTTATTTCAGCATAAAATCCTAACCACATACCATTGTTATGGTATTTCATAGTTTGGGGTAGATCTACCGTATCATTATAAGCTGGTTCTACATGAATTGCTTGAATGTCCCACTTACAACCTATATTTCTTTTTCTTAATAAATCTACAACTTGATCTCTATTATATTTTTCATCTAGAATTAAGTGAAAATTTTGCCAATTATATCTAGTACAATAATTAGGGATAATATTTCCTATTGAAACACCATGATTTTGTAAATGTTCTTTAATTAAATAATTATAATATTCACCTGCTTTATTTCTTAATTCTACCTCTTCATCAAAAAATCTAATTTGTGATATACCTAAGGCACAAGGAATATCTGCCATTTTAAAATTATTTCCTATAAAATCAAATTGTTCCTTAAGTAAAAATTTAGCTTTATCTCTAGCTAAAGGTGAAATATTAGTACCAAAGGCTCTATAAGATCTTAACCATTCTGCTGTGTCTTTATCTCTTACAATAATCATACCCCCTTCACCTGTTGTTAAACATTTTCTAGCTTGGAATGAATACGTTACTATATTATCAGTATTTCCTATTTTCTTACCCTTATATTCACTACCTAAAGCGCATGCTGAGTCTTCTATGATGGGAATATCTAGTTCTTTAAAAGCATCTAAGTCACAAGGAATACCCATTTGATGTACTAAGATAATAGCTTTTGTATTTGGGGTAATTCTAGATTTTATATCCTCTATATAAGGAACACCATATTCATTTACATCACACCAAACTGGGGTACCACCTGCATTGTTAACTGCAAACCCACTTGCAACCCAACTCCAAGAAGGGACTATAACTTCATCAGTCGGTTTTAATCTTTTTCCTTTATTAATAGCTAATAACCCCATTTCAATTGCCACAGTTCCATTTGATACTGCTATATAATGCCCTTCAGGATCATCGTTATAAGTTTGTATGGAATCTTCAAATTCTTTTATACGAGGACCACCACTAATCCATCTTGATTCTAATACTTCTTTAATTTTTTCTAATGCTTCTTCTTCTTTGAGATAAGGCTTTCCTAATGGTATTTTCATAAATTTATTTTATTTTTAGTTATTTATAGTATTCATTAATGACCAAATATCTAAAATATTTACATTTGGTTTATACCCCAATATAAAAAACTTTAGTTCAAGATCCAAATTTGACTCGGGAGATGTTTTAATTTTTTCACAAGTACCTTCAATAACTTCGTTATTAATGTAATGAGTGTTATCATAATACAAGTCATCATTTTCCCATATAAAACTTCCTTTATCTCCTTTTATAATAATTTTTCTTTCTTTTATGGGGTAATTCCAAGAAGAATAAAAAGAACCAGATATTTTACCTCTTAATTCTAAATGTAAAGAACTATATTTTATTGGATCCTTAAAATCTTTATTCCAATATTTATTATATACTTTACACTCACCAAATAAATCTTTATAAATATATAGGTCATGAATCATATAATCTTCTAAAACAGAAACATCAGATCTAACTTTAGGACCCATTGATGCTCTAATACTTTTCCAATATTGAGGTTTTCCTATCTTATTTAAATTATTTTTAATATATTGATATTCATCTGAGTAAAGAAAAATAAATCCAGGAAAGGCATCTTTTATTTTATGAGCATCATCAACATTAACACCACAGGGTTTTTCAACTAGAATATTTTCTTGTGGGATATTTAATTGATTTATTATTTTACTATGTAACTTAGCATTTACTGCTAGGATAACATGAGTATATTCAATATCTACATCATTTATATCATTAAATAATGGTGTATTAACGTCTATAACAGGTGATGGGTCAACAACACCCACTAATGTATATTTTGAATTTTTTATTGTTTTATACCAATTCTTACCCCAATATCCACAACCTACAAGTAATATTTTTATATCTTCCATGTTTGTACTCCTTTATTATCTATACTAATTAATTTACCTTCTTTAATATTATCCTTACTAAAAACAAGAAAATATCCACCTCCACCTGCTCCACATAATTTAATACCCTTAATGTTGTAAGTTGAAAGTAATTTTTTTTCTAGTTTAAAAATTTCATCATTCATTATTAAATTAGAAGTTAATTTTTTTCTATTCCAAGCTTTATTAAATATTTCAAAAAATTGTTTTTCATTATTAATATTATCATGAAATTCATCAACTAACTGTAGTAAAGGAAAAGATTTAGAAATGTCTAAAGAAGATAAAATCTTAGTAGAAGATCTAGAAATACCAGTTGGAATTAAATAAATTTTGTAATTATTTAAAACTTTTGATGATATATTTTTTTGTAAAACATAATCAGGATAAAAAATTAATTGCTTTAGCCCCCCTAAAGCACAACCATAAGTATCTTGATAACCAGTTAATTGGTTAAATTTACGTTCTAGTTGTATGGCTAGTTTTGCTATATCGGCTTGAGAATAATTTATATTTTTAAATTTACAAGCAGCAGATATAGCGGATATTAAATAAGATGATGATGAAGCTAAACCTGACCCACTAGAAGGAATATCACAATTAAAAGTCATAGCTATAGGAGGTAAATTAAAATATTTAATTACTTCTCTAGCAATATCATTTTCAATTTTATCTGGGGAGTTTACTCTTTCACTTTTACTATAATTAACAATCCAATTATCTGAACTTATATTTTTATTAATTGTAATATAAGTGTATAAATTGGTGGGGAATGAAATTACAGAACCTATACCATGTTTATCTATAAATTCTTGGAGATCTGTTGATCCCCCTACTAACGAAACTCTTAAGGGACATTTACTTACTATCATTGTGTTTAGAATAATTTAATAATTTCATTGGAGAACCTACAGCTGTTCTATTATCAGGTATATCTTTATTAACTAAAGTTAATGCTCCTATAATAACATTATTTCCTATTGTTACTCCTGGTAGAATAATAGAATTTGTACCAATTTGAACATTATTTCCAATTTTTACAGGAGCTCTATCTATATGATTACCATTAATGGGATCTTTAACTAGATTTTGTTGTCTATATTTTGAAGAGTCATGAGTTAAAACATGTACCCCAGATGAAATGGTTACATTATCTCCAATTTTTAATCCTCCAGATCCATCAATTAAGCAAAAATACCCAACCCAAACATCTTCACCCAAAATAATATGTTCTTTCCCCCTAACAATACTAAAATCATTCCAAGGACCTACTTCATTCTGTAGTTTATCCCATTTTGGTAATCCAGTCATATGTTTTTTTAATCCCATTTGTTAAATTAATATTATCATTCCACCCCAATTGTTTTAATTTGGAGGTATCACCAACTCTTTTATTTTCAATATCAGTTCTATTCTCAGGAACTATATCAATGTTTAATTTGGTATTAGTTACATTTTCAATAGTATTAATTAAATCAGTTAATGTTACTCCGTTTTGTGTTGACACATTAAATACTTCTTTATTAGAATTAAATGTAGTTAAAATAATAGCATCAATTACATCATCTATATAAACTAAATCTAATATTTTTTCATCAGGATTCCCAAATACTTTGATATCTTTTATTCCATTTTTAATATTACTTAACCAATTAAATATTACTTCAGTATATGCTCCTTCACAATCCATCCCAACACCATAAACACTAAAAAATCTATTAATAGTATAATTAAACCCTAACATATTATCATAGCTTCTAATTAAGTTTTCAGTATAATATTTCCCAGCTCCATATATTGTATGAGGAGTACATGGGTCTTCTTCTTGTATAGGTTGACGTTTTGGTTTATTATAAACACTAGCTGTACTAGAAAAGAATAATTTTATATTATTTTTAGCGCAGTAATCAACAACATTAAACCCACCAGATGCAATATAGTTATGTCCTTCTTTATTATTATGAGCACACCTATTAATTCTGGTAGCTGCTAAATGAAAAAAATGGGTAACATTTTTAATAGTACTAAAATCAAAAGTTGAAACATCTCCATATAAAAATTTTATTTTAGGATTATCCTTTATATTTCTTAAACTTTCGGTTCTAACTAAATTATCTATAAGATAAACATTATCAAATCCTTCTTTTAATAATCTAGTTGATAAATGACCACCAACAAAACCTGCTCCACCACTTATGATTGCATTTTTTCTTTCCATAACTTTTTATATTTTTCTAATATTGTTTTATTAAAATCCTCAAAACCTCCTAAATTACTAGTTGAATAATCAGAAACTCTGTATAGCCAATTAGGTACAGAATCATAATAACCTTTATACTCATTTAATAATATTCGTGCCCAATATTCCATATCAGCAGCTCCTTTAAACTTTTTTAAATTTGGTTCACCGATTAATGTGTGTAATTCTTTTCTATAAACTGTACCTGGGGCAAGTAAAGCATTATTAGCTCTAGTAATCTCATTATTAATAACACCAAACCATTCTTTAAATCTATTTAATGGTTGGGAATAGTCAGGTTTGAACTCAACTGGGATCATAGGACCTTGTTGGTTTAATATTTCATCTGTCCTAATGCCATTTGCACTATAAAACATAATATCAGGATTCTTTAAATGCTGTATAGCTTTTTTATAAAAATCTGATGTAAATACGTCATCCTGTCCTGTATTATGGATTATATCTCCTTTAACTAAAGGTAAGGCTCCAACCCAACCCCCACTACAAATACCCATTCCAAAATTAAAACTACTATAGTGGTATATTACTTTTTCGTTTATTAAATTTTTAATATCTTCAAAAATTTCTTTATCTCCCTTATCATTAAATAAAATATACTGGTAATCTATACCTGCATCTTCTAAGGCATGGATGTTATATCTAACAGATTCATTAACATATGGGTTTGTTTTATATAAATTGTGTATTATTGTAATTTTCATTGTGCTGGGTTTCCTTTTACTGTTGTGTTATCAGGTATATCTTTTGTTACTACTGATCCTGCTCCTATTATTACATTATTTCCTATATTTACTGGTAAAATTGTAGCATTAGATCCAATTCTAACATTATTTCCTATTTTTGTTTTACGTTCTACCCAATTTGATTTTTCTTCAGTAAATTTATCATTTACAAACATTACACCATGAGCTATAAAACAATTATCACCAATTTCTACACTTGAACATACAAAGGAATGTGACGAAATCCTAGTATTTTCGCCAATAATGCTGCGTTCTTGTATTTCAACAAATGGACCTATAAATACATTATCTTTAATAACACAACCATATAAATTTACAGGTTGTATTATTTTAACATTTTTACCCAAGATAACATTTGGCATATCATTAGGAAATATTTCTTCTATTCTTTTAGCTTTATCATCAATAACCATATCAAAACTTCCTTTATCTTTTCCAATTATTAAATCATGAAATTTACATCCCCAAGTATTTAATTGTTTTAAAGTATGTTCTTTATAATCAATATTTGAAGATGATCCTCTTGCTGTCCAGTAAACTATTTTCCATCCTTCATCATATAATCTATTAATTTTAGAAATATTTTTAGGATTAGGTTGGGATAAGTTATATTTTCTTACGTCATCATAAAAACATATAGTTTCATCAATATCAACATAAGCTGTTTTTTGTTTATCTGAATATAATTTTGCTGTTTTAAATTTTTGCATTTACCAAATGTTAATTTTACCTCTTAATATATCCCAAAACATCATCCAATCTGCTAATTTAGCCTTAAGTGGATCATGGAAAGCAGCAGGTTCATTCTTTTCAAAAAGATAATGTCCAGTCCAAGCAAAAGGGTAAATAATAAAGGGTATAATTGGTATTAAGTATAATATTCTATATCTTAGTATTAATATAGTAAAAATGATAGTAATACACTGACCTATAAAATGTAGTCTAATACAATTAATATTCTTATGTAATTTTAAATATTTTTTATAATAATCCTTCATAATAATTATTTTGTTTTTCTTGTCGTTTAATATCTTTTGGGTGATATAAAGCTAATTCTTCCTGAGAGGGTAAAGGAGAGTATTGTAAAAAGCCTTCTAGTTTTTCATGTACTTTATTTACCCATTTAATCTCTGGTATATTTTTCCAAATACGCCATTGATAATCTGGCCAATTTACATAACCTTTTTCATTTATATTCCATCCCCATTTTTGAATATGTTCTTCTGTTAACCCATCTACAGTATTAACTCTAGGAACTAAATAAACTTCATTATCTGGGTTAGATTTTAATATAGCTGGGAGGTTTTCTATTAAACTATTATGTGGATATTCATCTGCATCTATTTGGAATATATAATCACCATTGCATAATTTAGTTAATAAATTCTTCCAATCAGCAAAGTGTCCTTTAAAATTATCTTCAACCAACTTAATATAATCTTCAGAACTTAGTTCATGAAGGTAGCTTAGTAATTCAGATGTAGGTTTATTTTTACTTAGATCAACTAATACTACAATTTCATCCTGTTGTCTTTTATTATTTAACAATAATGAGAGGAGTTTCTGTATTTCAAGAAACTCATCACATACTGTTATTGCATAACTTATTTTCATATTGTTTTATTCTGGTAATACCCCAATATACGAAAGAGCATCTAGGTAATCACGTTCTTTGAATGATTTTATTGTAGACATATCCATTTTATGTGTTTGTCCTTCTACTTTAGCCTCATCTTCCCCCTCTAAAGGTATAGCTTTTACAGCCGACCAACTCCATTCTTCTGCATTAGCCCCAGCAGCAAATACCATACCTTTATCTTGAAGGTTAATTGTATTTGGAATCCAAATTAATTTTGTTTCAGGATCTTCCCAAGATATGTCTTTATATATTTCTGGTAAAGTGCTAATTTGTTCAATATAAAATTCTGAGTCTTTTTTCATTAGGGTATTAGTCCAAAACCCACAAGATAAACTAAGAAAATTAGTTATATCTTTATTTATTTCCGTTTTATAACAAAGATCTCCTCCTGATTTAGGGCAGTCTATAATAGTATCTGAGTTCATTTATTTTATTTTTGAAGTTTAGGTAATTTTAATTTTGGCAATTCTAATTTAACTTGTTTAGGGAATTCAGGGATATTTTTATCTAAAACCTTTTCTATTAATTCCTTCATTTTTTCCCAACTAAAATTAGTTTTAGCATAGTGTCTTTGCTTTTTAGATCTTTGTAGATACTGTTTATAACTCTTATAAACTTCTTTTAAAGCACTAATACCTTGTTTTTGGTTTACTTGAAACCATTGAGATTCTTGTATTAACCAATTATTAGCTGCTGATGGGTGGACATTCTCTAATTTCCCAGATAATAATACATTATATTCAGAATGTAAAAAATCAATATGACCACTCCACCCAGATGCTATAATTGGTTTACCAGTTAAACTAAACTCTAATAAAGGACGACCAAATCCTTCCCCCTTAGTAAAACTCACCATTGCTTTAACTTTAGAATGATTATATAGTTCATTTATTTCAGAATCATCAAATTCTCCATTTAGTAAATAAATATTTGGTAATTTAGCATCTCCATAATTATCCCTTAAAACTTTAATTTTATCTAAAATGGAATCTCTACTAATATAAGAAGCAACCCCAGCTGATGCCTTTAATATTAGAGCGGGTTTTTTACCTACTTTATGTCTAAATGCATCATAAAAAGATTTAACTAATACCCCAACATTTTTTCTATCATGACCTAAATCACCTTGCATCCAATGACCAACAAATAAATAGCAAAATTCTTCTTTAATATCTTTTAGATCAATAGTTTTAATTTCTGATTGTTTGATAGGTTTATAGGTTGATAAATTTGCTCCTTCAAATATAACTTCAATAGGTTTTTCTAATTTTACAACCCCAACAACCTGACCTGTTCTTTGATCCTTTTTTTCGTAAGTCATTTTTTCAAAGGTATCCTTAGCAAATTTAGAAGAAACCCAATTCATATCCATTCTATTTAACCCTTCAACCCATTCAGGCTTACAAGCAGTAGATTCAATTCCTGCAGTTATACCAATATTATACCTCCCAACAGCCTGAAATTCATTTGGTATAGTAATTTGAGCCCAAATTTCAGGTTGGGTTTTTTGCCAATCTTGTGGAGCTATGTGATTTAATAAGAATGACCATTCAGGGTGGTCTTTACAAAAACCCCATGAAGTTTCTCCCCATTTTTGGGGTAAAAGTTGGACTTCATATTTATTTAATTCTATTATTGCTTTGATTTTATCTCTAGAATGAGCTCCATATCCGGAGTAGGAATCAAAGGGTGCTGATATTACAAATCTTGGTTTACTCATTAGTATATAATTTTATGGTTTAAAAATTTACCTTTATAATCGTTAGTATTAATTACTTCATATTTTTCTCTTGGTTCCCAAGTATCAAATAATGTATCTAAGGCATCAATAACTTTTTCTGCTTGGTGTTTAGAATTAAATCCAGCTTCTTCACTTAAAGCCCATTCTCTTCCTTTTAACCCCCTTCGTTTTAGTTCTTTTCTACCTAAGTTGTAACATTCTTTTATTCTTTCCATAGCATCTTCCCATCTACATCTATCATCAAAAATATAAGGTGTAGGTGGAGAACCTTGGATTGATCTGCTAGTTGGGTAAACTGGAAATGCCCATTCACCATGTTCTTTATAAGTTCCTCTATGGTTAGAAGGTACATCAGCACTTGGTGTAAACCATTCTCCATTTTCATCTACAAATCTCATTTGGTCTTGCATACCTCCAGTAACATTAGCTATAATGGGTGTACCAGCTAACATTGCTTCTGTATTTGCTAATCCCCAACCCTCATTAGAAGTAAGTAAAATATGGGCATCCGCTATATTATATAACCAATTTAACTGTTGTTCTGATAGTCTTTGGTCTATAAAAATTACATTATTTTTATATTCTTCTTCTAAAAGATATTCTTTTACTTTAAGTAAATCAGTTCCAGCATCTGTTATTTTTTCTGTTTTTAAAACCATATAACATTCTTTAGCTTCGTCTTTTGGTAAAGAATCTAAAAATGCTCTAAATGCTAACATAGCATCAGGAATTTGTTTTCTTCTAATATTCCTAGAGTTGAAAAATAAAGTAAATTTAGGCTTTTTATTCCCAAATAGAGATATTTTAAAATTATTATAATCTAAATCATTATCATCTGTAATAGGGAAGAAATTAGTAATATCTTTTCCATGAGGTATATATCTAAATATTTTATTACCTTCATGACCTTTTAATACTAATTTATTGATATTAACAGTTTGTTTAGATATACCCATTAATAAATCACATGCCTCGTAATATGGTCTATTATACATTGGAGCAGGGTAATCATCCCAAATATTTAAGTAAGAAATTGGAATATTTTTTCTAATCTCTTGTTCCATATTCCAAATATGCATAAAATATCTTGGGTCTGTAAATAAAAATAAAGCATCTGGTTTTTCTAATTCTATTATTTGCCGTATCGCCTGTGTACTCCCATAACCATCAGTAGGGTATAAAATAACAGAAGAATCTTCTAATCCAGATAACTTATTAGTACTATCAGATAAATCTAATCTTTTATTTTTTTCCGGGTGATTAATTGACCCAGCAATTTGGACCCAATTAAAATGTTGGGCTGTATGTATTACAATTTCTTTTGCTACTGTAGCTACACCAGAATGTACTCTAATATCATCACATATTAAAAGTATTTTTTTTCTTTTATCCTTAGGGATATACTTAAAGTCTTTATTCATTTTCCTTTATTTCGAGATTAATTTGATTAGTAATTTGTTTACGAAAATCTTCATCTGTAAGATACAAAAATAGACTGCGGTCTGCAAGTTTTTGGAATGAAAATTTACGTTTTACACATTCAATTTTAAAATTCTCGAATAAATCGCTTTTGACTTTAACACTAGTTAGTGTCATTGATTTTTTATTGGTCATAGTCTTTATTTATTAAAACATTATTTATATATACGTATGTGGAATCTATGAAAAATGTTCACCTGCTCCACATAATTCTTTATCTTTACTATAAGGGCAAAAATTACAATTCCATTTAGATGGTGATTTGTGATAATCTGCTTCTTTTATCTTTCCACTTGAGTTAAAACATTCATTAATAAAATCATTAATAGCATTTTTTGCTCTTGATAATTTAATTTTACCACTTGGTGGAACAAACTGTTGTACTCTATAAGCCTGATATGGTGACATAAGTTTTTCATCATCAGGATCTAATACTTTTCTTTTAAGAATAAAAAATTCAATTTCAATCTTATCTAAAGGTATTCCATATTGTTCTGAAAAGTATTGTTTGTATAATAATAATTGGAATTGTTTATTTTCATCTTTTTTAGCATAATCATTCCAACCACTAGTACTTGTCTTTATGTCAATTATTTTAAATGTCTCCGTTGCTTCATGATATGTAACAACATCAAGGTACCCCATGTATAATATGTTATTTAACATTTTATTTGGTGCGACTACAATAGGTATTTCACAACCTACTAAATATGTACCTTTTTTACTAAAATATCTGCTACGTTTTTTCTTAAACCATTCTAAAATTGCAACCCCGTCTTCAAAAAATTCTCTCATTTCAGTTGCATCCGAAAAATGTTCTGAATTGTTTGATTTGTATTGTTTTTGATACTCACCTATATATTTTTCTTGGAAATATTCTTGTATATTTATTTCTCTATCTGCCGCTGCAAAAGATTTTTCATATGCTACATCCAAATAGTGTTGCATCGCTTCATGGACAGCTGTTCCAAATACAGTATGGATAGAAGATGTAAACCGTTTGATTTTATCTTTATACTGTAGTTTCCAACGATGAGGGCATCCTCTAAATATAGACATCTGAGAATATGAAATATTCTTTTGATATGCATAATTAACAGGTGAGGGAGGATTATTCCTTATTTCCTTTACTATTTTAGGTAATTTTTTCGCCAAACTATTTTTTCCATTTATTTCTACCAACCAGTAAACCTATTATCCCATAATTAGCTATATCTATAAAAGTATCTTGCATACCTTCACCTTCAACAAATGATCTACCATTAATTAATAGGTTTTTTAAACGTGATATTTTATCAGTTAACCTAATACACAACCCAGTTAGTGAAAATTGTTTATCATCGCTATTATTAACGATATCTCCACCTAAAGCAATGTTATTTAATCCATAATCCATATGTTTAGCTGCAAACATTTCATACATTTCTTTTTGAATTTGTTTAAATTCTTTAGATAATTCAGGGTATTCTTTTTCAAATACCTTAATTGTTAATTTTTCTGAAATGCCTGATTTGGCATTCATAATTTCTCTATCGCTCATAACTTTTTCTAATTCCTTTTTTATTTCTGCTTTAGCATCAATACCAAAATGGGTTGGGTTTTCTTGAAAATATTTTGATATTGAACTACCCATTAATTTGTGATTTTGATTTAAACTTACTGTAATATGTGTTTAGGCAAGTAATTCTGTCATCAGCATCAACTAACATTAAAAGCGCTTCCTCAGCATTTTTATAAAAGTCTCCTGTTGAATGGTCACCAATACCAACTCCTTTATTGCCTAATAAATCTAATGATAATAATGCTTTAGCTTTATCTGCTTCTGCAGAAGTCATAAACATAGTGTATAATTCTTTTGTCATTTTAATAGGGGTTTTATTTCTTTTTTATTTAATCCTCTATTCGATAATATACGATTTATTTCTACGGGAGCCAACATATTTATATATTCTTTTGATTCTTTATTGGAACATTCAAAATAATTTTTAATATGGTCTACTAAATCTTTATTTGGTTGTTTTACCTTAGATTTAATATATTTACTCCATTTATTATTTTTAGGAATAAACTCTTTATAAATAGAATATATCATTCTTTTTTCTTGTGGTGGAAAATCTTGTACATAATTAACCACTTCAATATAGTCAGGGTTCATAGATATAAACCTATGAACCATATAACTATTCCAAACCTCCCAATCTTTATCTGTAAAAGATTCAACTGGGGGTTTGGTGGTATTAATTGCTTTTAACCAATCAAAAATAGAATTCATTAAAGGATATGATCTTTATATTCTTCTCTTAATTCTTTCGGAATTGATGATTCTAGTATTTTTTTACTTGTTGCATCATAAAATACAGGAATAGGTAAAAGTGCATCTTCATCTGTACCCATTACAAATTTAGATACTGTTCTTAATAATACTCCTTGGGTAAATAAAACACCCCCATCAAAATTTTCGATAGATGTTGTGTTTTTTAAATCAATTGGTGGTTGTTGGACTTGCTGTTGCATAATTATTTGTTATTTATTAAATTTTGAATTAACGACATTGTATTTATTTCCTTGTCGATACGGAAATTTGCTTTGTATTGGTGTTCATTTATTAAAATAGCTACTGTGCCTTCTTTATTTAGAAGATATTCAGATGCTCTTTCATATAATGCTTTAAATAACTCATCAAAGTCATCTATATTAGCATCTGCTATAATTTGACGTATACCATTATAACAATCTATTTTATTATGTTTAGATCCCTCTGATAAGGCATTAATTACTTTATCTATATAATTAGACGATACTAGTATTGATTTATCTAGTTTTAATGTATTATCTAACGTAGATAACTGTATAGTATTGATACATTTACGTAAATCAGGATAATACTGGTTAACTAAAGGTACTAAATCATTTATATTATGTTTAATTGATTCTTGTTGTAAGATCCAATTTAAATGTTTAGCAACATCTTTTTTAGTTGGAGGTATAATTTTAAGTACTTGACATCTTGATTGTAGAGGATCAATAATACGCTCTACAAAATTACAAGTCATTATAAACCTAGTAGTACGCGAAAACGTTTCAATGATATTACGGAGTGAAGCTTGTGCTTGGATAGTAAGAAAATCAGCCTCATCCAAAATGACAACCTTAAGTGGTTTAAACGAAGCCACACTTGCAAATCCTTGTACCTTATCTCTAATAGTCTCAATCCCTCTTTCATCTGAGGCATTAATATAAAGATGGTCACAATCAAGGTTTTTAACGATGATTTTTGCAAGGGTTGTTTTACCTGTTCCTGCTGGTCCATAAAATATTAAATTTTGAATATCATTTTGTTCTAAATATTTTGATATAGATTTTTTGATAGTCTCGTTTCCAACATAGTTCTCTAACTTACTTGGTCGGTATTTTTCTACTAATAAACTATTGTCCAAACTCGCCATATATTGAATATTTCTTTTCTGGTTCTGGTATTACTTCTGTTTCTGTTGAATCAATTGCGTATAAACTACTTTTTAATGGTTCTAATCTGTAATGGCCTTTAAATCCCGTTTTAACCATATAGGCTTCTAAAGTATCAGTTAATGTTTTATGTGTGGGACCATCTGGTTCATTTGCAACTAATCTCCATTTATCGCCCGGAGGAACTCTCCGAGCGATTAGGATATTTTTTTCTTCAATCTTTGTAGCCATAATATACGAAATTATTTTGACTCAGCCACAGATGCCTTTTTATAATCTGTAATTACTCTTTTAATAGCTTGTGCTGCTTTTCTAGCTCGTCCTTGACTTGCTTTTGTAGTTCCTACGTGTTCTGCTGCTAAGGTATTAAAGTTTTCTTCAATTACCTCAAAAATTTCTTGTTTTGTCATTCTCTTTTTTATTTATTTATTAATTATTAATTTACATTCCCATACCCATCATTGGATCCATTTGTGGTTGTTGTTTATCATCACTAGGTTCATCAACTACGGTACATTCTGTTAGTAATACTGTTCCTGCAACTGAAGCTGCATTTTGTAAAGCTGTTCTAGCTACTTTTGTTGGGTCAATAATACCAGCTTCTTTCATATCAACAGTATTATCTGTTTTAATATCAAATCCTAACCAACCATCATTACTTGAATTAACTATCCCATCAGCTATAATTTGTCCTTTAACTGCATCATAACCCGCATTAACTAAAATTTGGTTAAATGGTTTGGTACATGCTTGTTTTACGATAGCTGCCCCAGTAGAATTAACTTCTATACCTGATGAAGCATATAATAATGCTGTTCCACCTCCAGGTACTATACCTTCTTCAATAGCAGCTTTTGTTGCATGTAATGCATCATCAACTCTATCTTTCTTCTCTCTCATTTCAGTTTCAGTATTTCCACCTACATGAATGATTGCTACTCCTCCTGTGAATTTCGCGAGCCTTTCTTGAAGTTTTTCGATTTCGAACGGCGTTGTTGCTTTATTGATTTGTTGCTGTAATTCTTCAATACGTGCTTCAATTTGTTCAATTCCTCCTTTTCCATCTACTATTGTTGTTTCTTCTTTTCCTATTGTTGCTGTTCTAGCTTCTCCAAACCATTCCCAAGAAAATTTGTCAAGCTTCATTCCTTTTTGTTTATCAAATACCATTCCACCAGTAGTAACAGCAATATCTTCTAATACTAATTTACGTCTATCACCAAAATCTGGGGCTTTTACAGCACATACTTTCATTGTACCTCTCATTTTATTAACAATAAGAGTTGCTAGCGCCTCATTATCAATATCTTCAGCAATAATCAACAATGATTTTGCTTGTGCTGATACTGCTTCTAAAATAGGTAATAATTCTTTTACATGAGTAATTTTTTGATCTGCAATAAGAATTAGAGGGTTATCTAACGTAGCAGTCATATTATTATTATTAGTAACAAAATATGGTGATTTATAACCTCTATCAAACTGTAACCCTTCAACAGTCTCTAAGTATGTTTCACCTGTACGTGATTCTTCAATATGAACAACACCTTCTAATCCTACTTTTTCTATTGCGGTTGCAATTAATTTCCCAGTTTCAGGATCATTATTAGCAGAAATTGTCGCGATTTGTTCTAATTGTTCTTCACCTGAAATATCCTCTGATATATTATTTCTAAGATTATCAACTATTTTTGCTACAGTTGAGTCAATATCTCTTTTAATCTGTACTGCATTTTCATTATTATTTAATGCATTTAATCCAGCTTTTACCATTTCACGTGCTAATAAAGTAGATGTTGTTGTACCATCACCTGCTTTTTCAGCCGTTTTAATAGCAGCTTGTTTTACTAACTGTACACCTAATTCTTGATTAGGATCTGGTAGTGTAATTGATTTAGCTACTGTAACTCCATCTTTGGTTGATTGTGGTACTCCTTGAGGATTAGAAATTACTACATTTCTACCATTAGGACCTAATGTTGACACCACAGCATCTGCTAAAATATCTATTCCTTTTACTAAATTTTCTCGGGCTGTTGAGCCTAGTGTAACTTGTTTACTCATCGTCTTTTTTTTCTTTTTTATTAATTTTTGCTAAAATTTGATTTTCAGGTCCAACATAGTATTCTTCCCCATTATAAGGTAATTTAGTAAATCCTTGGGTTGGTAAAATCACTTTTTCTCCAACTTTTAAAGTTGTAGAGATAAAATCCCCAGTTAAAGTTGATTGTCCAGGCCCTACTGAAATTACAATACCAGTTTCATTTTTTTCTTTCCCTAAGTCAGGGACAATAATGTTACCAACAGTAGTTTCTTCTGATTCTATTGGTTTTACAATAACAGCGTTAAATAGCGCTTCTAATTCCATTTGTATAATTTTTAATGTTAGTACTTATTTTTATATAATTGTTAATATATTCTTCTAAACTATCAAAATTTTCTATATCCGCCTTTAGAGTAGCTATTTTTTGTAATGCATGTTCAAATTTGGCATAGTAATATAATGATTTTTCATAGGTTTTTGCTTTACCCTTAGCCCTAAAATGAGAGGCATCAGATGTTACATTTTGTTTTACAGTATAACTGTATTCATCCTTAGTAATAAAGAATGGTTCTAGCAAAGGGTCGGTAATAGTCTGGATAGACTTTCTTTTTGTTGTCATATAACTTATTTATTTAGACGTTAATATACGAATAATATTGCGCTAGGACACGCTTTTTTTGTAAAACTTTTATTTTATTTTAATTGTTTTTGCTTTTTTAGATTCCGCAATTGGAATAAATAGATGAAGCAAACCATCTTTCATTTCTGCCTCTAATTTCTCAAGTTCGAATTTAGCTGCTACTTTGTAACCTAAGTTAAAAGACCGTTTAGCTAATCCTTTATAGATGTAGCCACTATAATCAAAATCTTCTTCATTAGGTTTATCATAGATAATTTTTAAAAGATCTCCATCTATTTCTAGTTGAATGTCTTTTTTAGTTAGACCAGTACAGGCAACTTCAAAATGAAGTCCGTCTTCGTCATAAAAAATATCTAGTGGGTGAGGTTGTTTGTTTTCAAACGTTGTTGGTTGGAAAACGCCGTCTGCCTTGAATAGGTTACGGAATAGTAAGTCGAACGGTGTACGTTCATTGAATAATGTACTCATATCATTTAGTTTTGTGAGGCCGAAGCTCTCGATTAATTTAATTTAAACATAACAACGCGCCCTAGCTGCAATTTTATGTTCTATTATACATATGTAGTTATTCATTTCTAGCGATAAAATATTCACTTTCTGTTTCTGATGTTATAAAGTTAGCTTTTAACATACCTACTTCTGATATTTTTAGTGTGCCACTTTCCATATCTTTATTGGCATTTAGTATATCTTTAAATATATCTGAATCAAATGGGATTTGAATATCTCCTTTAGTAATATTACCCCTGAGTTGGTAAGTAATTTTATTAGAAAAACCTGTATTGTCACCAAATATAATCTCACAAACATTTACCCCATCAAAATCTGTTGTTGTAGTTATTAACATATTATTTACATCAGCTAAAGCACTTTTTGCTTTAATTAAATGGGTAATATCTTCATTAGTTAAATCAATTTGTATTTCAAATTCTTCAGGGTCTTCATAATAAGTATTTTTACCTAGAATTAAAATATCAGCTAATGAATAAGTTAAGTCAAAATTTAAATCTGCAATATGCATTTTAGTGTAAACAGCTTTAATCTTTTCAAGAGTTATATTTAATTCACCATTGGTAATAGAAATTAATTTGCTAAGTTTATGTGTATCAAACACACCTAATTCAGCATCTTCCAAGTTAAAATTATTATGTATTACTTTACATACTCTACCATTATCACCTGCGTAGACTGTAAGTTGGTTGTCTTTAATTCTCCATTTTACTTGATTATTTAATCCATTTAAATAATATTTTGAAATAACTGAAGTAAGTGTGTTTTTATTTATCATAACTGTAATATACGAATTTTATTTTATATCTCAAAGGATGCTAACGCATTTGTGTAAGGGTTTAAATCTAATGACCATTGTAAATCACTAAAAAATCCCTCTAATTTATTTAATAATATTGAATCAAATACTTTTTGTCTATCAGCATACCTATTTAAAAAATCTTGTATTTTTTCTGGTATATCATAATCAAAAAAAGCTAATGCTTCTATTTTATATGGGTTGTCTTTAACATAAATCCATTTAACTTTATCTGCTTGAGTAATTAAATTATGTTTTTTATCTAACTGCCATAGTTTTAATAAATCATTATAACGAATAGCTGCTCTTACTGGTGCTGGGGCTCCTTTAAGTATTTCTGTAAACATTTCCCCTGCTCTAGCTTTAGTACCAGAATATTTTTCTAATTTTTTTACGGCTGTTGGATTACCTAATTTGGCTAAGGGAATTTCTCCACCTAATATTTGTTTTTTAAATACTTTAATTTGATCAATTATATTTGCTTTTTCACCACCTTTAAGTACTTGTTTTAAAATATCATTAAAAAATTCTCCTAAAATGGGTGGAAAATTTGCTTTCATAAACTCCAAACCTTTAATATCTAAGGTTTCTTTAGAAATACCCTCCTGCTTTGTAATCCACTGGGCATATCTTCTTGTTGCTCTAAAATAAGCTGATCTGATTACACATTCAGTTTTCATTTCAAGTCTATGTTCAGGAACATTAAAACAATCTTTAGCTAAATTGTCATAATGTTCTGTAATAATATCTTGGTATTTAAGTGCTACTCTTTCTAAAATATCATCCTTTTTTTCATCAGTAAATTCTTCAAAATTGGGATATAAATGAAGTAGTATAGGTTCTGCATTAAAATAATTAGAGTCTGTATCAACATAAGCACAATAATTTTCATCATCCGCATCACATATCCACCAAGGTGTTTCTTCTAAATGTTTCATATTAAAATGTTCTTTCACCGGGTAATGGTGGTACAGTTACTGGTTTATTTCCATTTGAATCTAAATCATTTCTTTCGATTAGTTCTACTTTGTATTTTATCCCTGCTACTTTAAAAGTTCCACCCTGTTTAAGCATTTTTCTAAAGAAATTTTCTTGAATCTCGCTCCATTCTTCGCTTCTCGCTATTAATTCTTCTTTAGGAATAGTTTCCCCATTTACTGTAATTATTTGGTTACTTCTAATTGATTGTTTTTTTAATGCCATATTATTCTCTTTTATAATCATCTTCGATTCTGACAATATCGTCTTCTCCAAAGTATGTTCCTGTTTGTACTTCTATAAACTGAACTAATTCATTAGTTTCATTCCAAGCTCTATGTTTATCTCCTAAACCAATTTTTATTGATTGTCCAGGCCCTCTAAATAACTTTTCATCATCTAAAATAATTGTTAAATTACCCTTAACCACAGTCCAAGTTTCTTTTCTTTTATGGTGGTATTGATATGATAATCTTTGACCAGGTGCTACTGTTATTCTTTTTACTTTACATTCAGGAGAATCTAATAATACTTCATACATTCCCCAAGGTCTGCTTTCTACTTTGTATTTCATATATCTAATTTTATTTTATTTCTCATAACCTTATTCATGTGACGATTTGCACATAAAGCTGATTCTTGAATAATTCTATGTCCTGATAGGGTAATTGCTTCACTTAAAATTGATTGATTCATTCCATATCTAAATGAAGGTAATGCTGTAGCTCCATATAAACTATTAAGTAAAATTTTCATTGTATATTGCATTAAGTAATTATATTCACCTGCTTCTTTATCTCCAGATTTATATGCTTTTTTCATACGTCCTTTATATAAAACACGTTCTTCAAACCATTTTTTTAATATAGTAGATAATACTGCTTCTTTATCTGTTCTAAACATCGAACCATTAGCTGCTACAGCTAGCTCATTTTGTTTGATCATTTCAACTAATCTACCAGCATTAACATAAGTTTGTTTTCGTTTTGAATTCTCTACTAGTAATTCTTCTTCAGGATCCCGTTCTTTTAAATCGTTAAGACCCAATCTATTATTACGGTCATCTGCATCTATAATACGACCCACGAATGTTTCTTTACCTATGTTTATTGACATAATTATAGATGGATACAGTGATGTTAAATCCTCGTCAAACATATATTTGTATAATCCTGCTTTAGGGCAAAATAGATACCCACCAGCATAACCATCTTTCTTTTGGGGGTTAGGTTCTTTTGGGGGTGGTATTATATTTTGTGATAATAAATAAGCTGAAATTGCTCCATCTTGAGTAACACTGTTAGAATAAACTTCACTATAGTTATGTTTACCTTTATGTGATAAGTTTTTAGTTAAAGCAATGTATTGTAGTTTTTCATCTAATTTTTGGAGTATTTCAACATCAACAAAATTATACTTGATAAATTTATGTATGTCAGTTTCAAATAATTGGTCTAGATTTCCCTCATACTCAATCTTATTCATACCAACATATTTCTCCCCAATAGCATCTAATTTCCAACTTGGTTCATCTTTCCAACTATACTTTTTATGTAAACGAATGTAATCAAGTGACTCAACTCCTACAATATCAACATATTGATTTCGTTTATAAAAGAATTTAGAAAACTTTTTAGATTCTACTTTACCTAAGGGAGATAAATGATCAGCAAATTCTTTACCTACTGTATTACACATTCTATAGTATAAATAAGGTATATCAAAATAATCTGAGTTATAACCAATTAGTATGTCAGGGTCTATATCTCTAATTTTTTCAATAAATTTAGCTAATAATTCATTTTCAGTTTGACAAGGTATAATTTCCTTATTTTTAGCCTTAGTATGATTTAGTTGACCTTTTTTATCAAGAATTAAGATGTGCCAAGTATCAGGTGTTTTATCCCACCAAGCTATAGAAGTAATAGGCATTGGGGCACTTTCAATATAGTCTTCAGTTAATGCACCTCCAATTTCACACTCAATATCAAAAAATACTTCCCTATGTCCTGTAGAAGGTACATCATTAATCCCATATCTTTCAACTAAGAATTTTTGATGAAGCTTCATGTCATGGAAGTGAAGATTTGGAGTATTCTTATTACTGTAATTGGGGTTCTTTGAAAAATACCAATTATTAGTATGTTTTAAATATTCCCCATTTAATCCAATATTAGTATGTTCTTCTTCCTTACATTCTTGGTATGCTATATTTTCATAAGGAATAACCTGATGGCCTTTATCTTCTTCCCATAAATGCATTTCCCAGACATTATGGCCTAATTTTTTACCTTGATAACATTTTTTATACATTATATAACTTTTATTTACCTAAATATACAAAGGCTCCCTACGGGAGCCTAAGTTTTTTATAAGTATTCTTTCTTTAATTCTTCTTGTGTAAAGAATTGTTTTAAATCTGGTCTATAGTAATTAATTGATTTCATTACTTTACGATCACGTGTTCTATATACTACAAATCGGTTTTCGATCTGTTCAAAGTGACATGGCTCATCTTGTTCTTTAGAGCGGAGGGTGACAGTTTCCATGGCTTCCT
>Ga0209533_1000662_pt1 | contig 32482 bp, 30 predicted proteins | sample COG_04_FD_184748 | JGI IMG/M metagenome (GOLD analysis project Ga0209533, IMG submission 184748) | Pelagic Microbial community sample from North Sea - COGITO 998_met_04 (SPAdes) (version 2) | ecosystem: Environmental > Aquatic > Marine > Neritic zone/Coastal water | place: Helgoland, sampling...
TCGGTATTTATTACTTTATGGATGCCAATGGAAAGATCATTTACATTGGCAAAAGTAAAAACATCAAACAACGAATACAGCAGCATTTAAAATACGGCCGTAAACGTTTAATTAGCTCTTTCTATTCACTAAAAGTAAAGGTACTTCACTCAGAGCTTGAAGCACTTCTTTTAGAGTCTCAAGAAATAAAAAAACACCTGCCTATTTTTAACCGACAATTACGTAAAGTTAAAAATAGTGTTTCGCTATACGAAGGCACAACAGCAGATGGCTACAAAAAGTATTTTATTGATGCAACAAAACCAGACGCACTGCTTGACTTTTACTCTGTAAGAAGCGCACAAAAGTACCTGCTTAAAATTAGCAAAGAATTTACGCTTTGTGATAAAATTAATGGATTGGAAAAAACAAATAAAAGCTGCTTTCAATATCAGCTTAAAGGGTGTAAGGGGGGATGCATAGCAAAAGAAACAACTACCGAATACAACCACCGATTTGAGCAAAGTTTAAGTAAAATATTTAGCTTTCCCGTAAACTGCAAACTCATCTTTAAGGAGCAAACGAACACAACCTTTGTTACCATTAATAACAATAGAGTAACTGAATTTGGTGTGCAAAAAAAATCTGATTATAAAATTGAATTCCCATCTATTGATGAACTAAAAATAGCCTTCCGTTATAAGAAAACAATAAACCCCTCCATTGTGATGCTAAATAAAATGCAAAACAGAGATAAGCCACCTACTATTTTAGTTTAGTTTTTATCGAATTACAATGAATATAAGGACTGAAAAATCATCAAAAAATCGAAAATTTAAAAAATAAACAACCTTAAAAAACGCCTTATTTCATAAAAATAGATACGAACCAAACCTATACCAAATCTAGGATTAAACACGTACATGCCTTAAAATCAAGCATGTTTATTTAAAGCTAATATACTCGACAAAACAAAATTATACCTACGTATAGTTTTTTATATTGAAAGTTATACATACTTTTGTATAGGAAAAAATGGATAATACTATCCATATTCCAAACAAAAATTGTTTAATTTAAACCCTCTAAAAATTATGTTACTATCATCAATTATTGACATCAAAAACGATCCAGTTGCATTTACATTCTTCATCGGATGTATGGCAATGTTTGCTTCATCTATATTCTTTTTCGTAGAAAGAGGATCAGTAGATAAAAAATGGAAACTTTCACTTTTAGTTTCTGCATTGATTACCGGTATAGCTGCAGTTCACTACTTGTACATGAGAGACTTTTACATGGCTACAGGTGAAAACCCAACTGCATACAGATATATTGACTGGATTTTAACTGTGCCGTTGATGTGTGTAGAATTTTACCTATTAACAAAAATTGCTGGAGCCACAAAAACATTGTTGTGGAAACTAATAATCGCTTCTGCATGGATGCTTATTGCCGGATATATAGGTGAAGCCTTCAATCCAGGAGGAGCTGCTGCTACATCTCACTCTGTAACTTGGGGAGTACTTTCAACTATTGGTTACATCTACGTGCTTTATACAGCATGGTATGGAGAAGTTGCTCAATTAGCTGAGAAAAGTAATTCAGAAGCTGTTAAAAGAGGCGTTAGAACGCTTGCATGGTTTGTACTTGTAGGTTGGGCAATTTACCCAATAGGATACATGTGTATGGATGGTGGATGGTTAAACACCGCTTTGGGCTGGAGCTCTTCAAATGTTGACTTATGGTACAACATCGCAGATGCAATAAACAAAATTGGATTTGGTTTAGTGGTATACAACATTGCCATAACAGAATCTAAATAATAGTATTTAAATACAATAAGTAAGAGCAGGCAAACCCTGCTCTTACTTTTTTTTATATGAACTTTTACCTCTTTATATACATTGTTTGCTCGTATGCAATTACTATAATTTTTCAAGCATACAGCAATATACCGATAGACTATCAAATTATTGGTAGTGCTATTTTGTTGTTGTGTATTGGCATTCCACATGGAACGTTAGACCACCTCATAACCTACAAAGTTCAAAAAACCAACAAGCTAAAATTTTACACCTATTACCTGGGAACAATCGTCTTATTTTTTCTGATCTGGATGATTGCACCAAGTCTTGGTTTTGTTTTGTTCTTGTTGATCTCCGCCTTTCATTTTGGAGAAACTCAACTTCATTTTTTCTTTACCAAAAACACATACATTTCACTCTTTATATATCTAAACTGGGGGGTTACAATATTGTTCACCCTTTTATACTACAACAACGCTGAGCTAAATCAAATGACTCAGTTGTTTGAAGACACGCAGGTTTTTCTTAGCGTATACGATTACGACACACTCAAACCCATATTTATAGCTTCAAACTTAGGAAGTATACTCTCGTTTGTGTATTTATTCTACAAAAACAAAATGAGTTCACAAAGCCTTCTGGCTGAGCTTTTTTTCTTGGCTGTAATTCACCTCACTTCATTTCTTTTTCCATTTATCATATGTTTCACGCTTTTCTTTATTGTGTTGCATTCGCTCCCTTCAATTGTGCATCAATTTACTTTTTTCAAAAAATTTAAAAAGGACTTCACTAAAAAAGAACTCATTCAATTAATGGCTCCATACTCCATTTTGAGTATTTCGATGTCTGCAATCCTCATTGCACTCTCACACTTAAATTACATCCCTTTCTCTATTCCTCTAATATCATTAATTGTGATCTCAGCTATTACTCTACCTCACACCTTTGTAATGCTTAACTTTAACAATAAAAGCAAACTAACGAGCTCAAAATAAACAAGCAAACACTATGATCTTTAAAACCAGTATAGACCGAAAAATAAAAGACTTTGAGATTACTAAGATCACAGGTCAATCCTATGGCATTTTCGAAAAAATAAGACTGGGTATATACGGTTCTCCAAAATACAAAATCATTGATGTTTACCCAGAAAGTATTGGGGTACGAGATCGAAAAAACAACGACTTGCTAAACTGCAATTTTGAAATAAAAAAAGAGGGTCTGGCTATGTATTTTAGAATTGTAAATGAAGAATACGCACTTGTAGGTAGATTTAATCAAATTACTTTTCAAACAAGTGATAATTGCTTTGAGTTGCAAATAAATGGAATTGCCATTAAAACAGAAATACTAAATCCAAAAGCACACCTCGCATTTTTAAAAAATTACTACAAGTACCGAACCTTAGAATTTAACCCAACACATAACTAAACATCAAGAGATTTCACTTAGAGTGTTCGCTTAGCTTTACCAAACAGTTTGTAATATTTCCAAGAAGCAAAACACCCCACAAGAGAGCACACAAACAACATAAAAAAAACATATTTATACCCCTCAATACCTTTATAATACTCTAATAAATAGCCTATGAGAGGCCCACTAAATACATCTGGTGTGTAACCCACAATAGAAATAAGACCTACGGCCGTTCCTGTTGCCAATAAAGGGATATCTCCCAGTTCCATTACAGAAAAATAGAGCGTTCTTAAGCCATATACACCTATGGCCAAAGTCAAAATAGAACAGATAAATACGATAGGTAAAGCGCTCGTAATTAGTCCTGTACAAAACAGAAAGGAAGAGAACAAGGAAATCATAAAACCCCAAAACAAAAGTAATGTTGCGTCGTAACGTATAAAAAAGATTGTTAAAATAAAGGCTACAGTTGGCCTAGCATACAATAAAAATGTTGCTATTTGAGCAGATTCTACTTGGCTGTAGTTCATAATTTCACTCGCATACAATGCAATAATATCTGTTGTTTTGTACCCCATATAAGCACACAAAACAATAACCATTAAGAGTAGAACAGAGGGCAGTTTTAAAACTTCAAATACCTTACCAACAGAGATCGTATCATCAACAACAGCAGCCTCTTTATCAGTATTTAACTTCATAAAATTCCAAACTAACAAACCAACAAGCGCAACAATCCCACAAGATAAATAGATTACATATGTAAAGGCATTTCTAGTTTCACCTAGCGTAGATTGAACACTGTCATCGTTCATAAATAAAGCAAACAATACGACACTGGCACTGCCAATAAAAGCACCAACAACACCTCTACCAGCCTCTAAAAGCCCAAAAGACTTGATCTGTGAAGAAGACATGCCCCATATTCTAGCGGCTTTTATCATTGGCGCCCAAAACAAAAAAACAGTGGTAAAACCCCAATACCCATAGAGTAATTTTAACATAAAATAGCTCGGGTAACTCGCGTACATCAAACCGCCTAAAGAAGTGAGCCACAAAGAACTGGCAATGAGTTTACCTGGATTATATTTATCTGCAATTAGACCTCCAAATAAATAAGATACAACCGCAACAAACCCGTATACTGAAAAACAAAAACCAAGTTGAATATTGTCTATTTGAAACACTTCTAGTACGGTTGGTCTAAAAATTCTACTAAGTACATAAGGAAGGAAGAAAATAGATTCTGCGGCAAGAATTAAAAGGGCAAGATACAGGCTAGAAATAGTTGATTTACTCATTACAATATTTTATATAAATCTATGAAAATAATACATCATGAAAGTTAAAAAGATGTCTTCCATATTTACAATTCTATTTACGGTCAAATAATGGTTTAAATCCAAAGAAAAAACTGGATTATTAGGTAAAAAAAAAGCCACTCTAACGAGTGGCTCAGTCAAGTGCAAAAATAAAAAACACTCGAGGGAAAAAAAGATTCTACTTATCTTAGGGAAAAACGTTTTACAACACTTCCGGATGAGTATACATCAAATATAATAGTATTTAACGTTGCCTTATTTATTCTTTTACCAAGTACATCAATTGAATACAAATAGGTTTGATTTTCAATCGCTAAAGACTCCTCTATGCTTAACCCTTCTTCAGGTATAAGCACTGCATCAATTACATGTACCACACCATTTGAAGTTACGATGTCTGCTACAGTTACCATTGCATTGTCTATGTATACTCCAATAGAGTCAATCATTACCTCAAGCTCACCACCTGCAATTGTTGGTACCATCATGCCATCGTAAAGATCTGTTGAAAGTGCTGAACCAGCGAAAACATGGTGCGTTAGTATAGTTGTTAATTGACCTGAAGGATCTTCTAGCAAAGTGGCAACTAATCCTTCTGGCAACAAAGCAAATGCGGCATCTGTTGGCGCAAAAACGGTAAAAGGACCGTCTCCACTTAAAGTTTCAACCAATCCTGCTGCGCCTACTGCCGTGGCTAATATTCCATGGTTTGGAGAACCAACAATAATGTCTACTACAGTAGTTGTATCTTCTACTGGAACTAAAACAGCGTCAATTACGTGTACCACACCATTGTCTGCTGTAAGGTCAGCAATTACGACCATGGCGCCACCTATGTAGACACCGTTAGTATCTATTTCAACCTCAAGCTCTGTACCTGCTAAGGTTGTTACCATCATACCATCTGAAAGATCAGTTGATAAAGCTGATCCACCATAAACATGGTGCATTAATATCGTTGTTAATTGACCTGAAGGGTCTTCTAGCAAAGTTTCAACTAAACCTTCTGGCAGTATAGCAAAGGCGGAATCTGTTGGAGCAAAAACAGTAAAGGGACCGTCTCCACTTAATGTTTCAGCTAAACCTGATGCTACAACTGCCCCAGCTAATAGTAAATGGTTTGGAGAATCAAAAATAATATCTACTACAGTGTTGGACTCTACCTCTGCCTCTGGAAGTAATACTGCATTTATGACGTGAACTACACCGTTGTCTGCTGTTAAATTAGCAACAGTTACCATAGCACCATCAATGTAAACTCCATTGCTATCACTACTTACCACAAGCTCAGTACCGGCTACTGTAGTAATCATCATTCCATCATAGAGATCAGTTGAAAGAGTTGCACCTCCACTTACATGATGTGTTAAAATATTAGCTAAAGCACCTGTTGTATCTGCTATTAGTGACTCTACAGTTCCCTCAGGCAACAAAGCAAAGGCAGCATCTGTTGGAGCAAAAACTGTAAATGGTCCTCCTGAGTTTAATGTTTCAACTAAGCCTGCTGCTCCAACTGCCGCAGCTAATGTTGTGTGATCTTCTGAACCGACTATTAAGTCTACCACTGTTGTTTGAGCAAAACCTAAGGTTGAAATTGCCAAGCTAATGTTAAGTAAAATTCTTTTCATTTATATAACTTTATTTGTTTATAGTTATGCAATGATAGTTCAAAAATTAGCTTTGTACAACTTTTAGATAAAAAAGTTATCCAAAATAGTTTTTTTGTCAAAACTATTTGGCGAAAGTATTGTAATTATTTTTTATAAAATTGAGAAAGGTGTTTTTTTAATTTCTCAATCTTTGGCGAGATCACAACACTGCAATAAGGTGCTGTTTGATTGTTGGCATAATAATTCTGATGAGAAACATCGGCATGGTAAAAAGACTCAAATGGCACTAATTGCGTCACTATACCACCTTCAAAAACTGTTGTATTTAATTCTTGAATTACATTTTCAGTAATTTCTTTTTGGAACTGATTGGAGTACAAAACAATTGATCGATAGTGTTCACCAACATCATAACCTTGCCTGTTAAGCGTTGTAGGATCGTGCGTAGCAAAAAATACTTTTAATAAGTTTTCTAAATTTATCTCTTGGTTATTATATGTTATTTCACAAACTTCTGCATGATTTGTGCTTCCATAAGCAACATCAGTATATGATGGATTTTTAAGTGTACCTCCTGAATAACCAGAAACTACTTTGTGAACTCCAATAACATTTTCAAAGACTGCTTCTACACACCAAAAACATCCTCCACCCAAATAAATTTTATCCATATCTACAGTATTTGCGATTTCATCTTCATTTAAACTGACACTTACTACAATTTCATTTCTTCTGTTTAGTAGTTTATAAGGAGCATCGTAAACGTAAATCTGAAAATCTTTTTGATGCGCTATATTGTTTTCCGCTAAAACAGTAATGAGTTCCTGCTTGTAATGATCTTCTTTTTTAGCATTCGAAAATCCAGAATATTGAATCGCAGCTTTAATTGAAGAAGGTACAGAATAAATTGAAACTTCAGCTGAAGAAGGCTTTGGAAGTGAGGAAACCGTATATTGATTAGGCATAATAAAAGCCATCTCGTAATTATTGTTGGGTTTAATAACAACCGGAGACGTCATGGCTATTTTCGCATTAGTACTGTTATTCCCAAATATATAATTGGCCACTTTACCAAATGAATTACTTCTATCTTCAGAATCTTGTGGTGTATAAGAAGCATAAATCATTTCATTGTAAGCACGAATTTCAACGGAATCGTGAACTTGAACGATTTTGTAACTAGCTGTTTCAGTTTTAAAAAAAGCATTTATGGAATACCCCACAAATAAAACAGAAACACCAACAATAAGAGCTATTTTTAACATATAAAATGAGGTTTGAAATTTAACTATACAAAATTAAGTAAAACGAGGAAATAATCAACCTTATCTAAAGAATACAAATCGAGAAAACAAACAATAAATATTCTGCCTTAGTTTAATTATGATGGGTAATAAAATAGACTCTAAATTAAAAAGGCATAATAATTGAAGTCTAAATTGAAAAAATCTCCCATGAAAAAGATCCTTATAGTGCTATGTCTTGTTACATTTAGTTCGACACTAAAAGCACAATTTACCTCAGACATGACATATACGTCTATTGAGGGCAGCAGTATTAATCCAAATTCTATATTAGAAAACGGACAATACATATACTTAGATTTTTTTTCTACAACTTGCGGTGCATGTAATAGTGTGGCGCCAGAAATAAATAATGCATACAATAACTATGGCCAAAACAACGAAAACATCTTTTTCATTGGCGTAGATAATTTCTCCTCGGCTACTGCCTGCCAAAATTTTTCAAGCACACACAATTCAACATTCCCAATTGTAGCTGGACAAGAAGGTGGAAATTCAATATTTTCAACATTCAGCCAAACAAGCTACCCTAGTGGAATACTTATTGCTCCTTCGGGAGATATCGTGGCTAACATGAATTATCCTTCTGTTGCAAATTTGACCGAAAGTCTCGAATTGTATGTTAACCCAATGAGTGATTGCGATCTCGTTACATTAAACACCGTAGTTTTAAATATGCATAGCAATATGATTGAACTTGAAGTAACTACTAACACTTCATTTCTTTACGATTATCCTGCTTTTATTATTCTAAACAACAACAACGACACAATTGCTGTAGAAGAGGTAAACTACTATGGCCTAAGCGGGACATCGGAGCACATCTTAAATGTAGAATCTGATTTTTACCTATGGTCGGAAGAGTTGAGACTTGAGCTATACTCTGGCTTTGGAGAAACATTAGAATGTTCCTACAATTTTAATAAAGAAACCATAGCAAAAGTTGGCTGTACAGATATTGAGGCTGGAAACTACAATTACAATGCTGAAGAGGACAATGGATCTTGCTTGTACAACTTAAGTTATTTTGAAACTTACATAGACTTGAATGCGGGATGGAACATAATTGGATGCACTTGCCAAAACCCAATTGATGCAATCAATGCATTTTATCCTTACCTAGAAAAAATAGTGATCGCAAAAGATTATCTAGGAGCTGCATATCTTCCGGAATTCGGCTTTAATGGCATCGGAAATTTAGAACCGGGATTTGGATATCAATTAAAACTGAGTGAAAGTATCGAAAACTTTAATTTATGCAACCTGTAAAACAATAAAAAAGGAGTGTAAAAACACGTATTTACACGAACAATTCAATCTCTTTATCACATAATCCAACACAAGATTTTAATTAACCTTTGCAAATCCCTTTTTTTAACTAAATTTGCATTGAATAAATTGAAATTATTACAACCAAATTATAAAAAAATGAAAAAGACACTTTCTATTCTGGCAATTTTTGGTTTGCTGAATTTGAATGCCCTTAATTTAGTGGCACAAGATAATGTTGAAACAGCAACTGAACAAGTAGCAGACTCATCAGGAACAGACTCATTGACTACGGACTCTCTCACTACAGACTCTGCATCAGCAGATAGTATGGTTGCCATAGAAGAAACTACTCCAGTAGTAGAAGAATTAGCAGAAGAGCCAGAAAGTTTTCATCAAATTTTAAAAGAAAAGTTTATTGAAGGTGGTGCTGGATTTATGGGTGTCGTATTAATTACGCTTATTTTAGGTTTAGCTTTAGCTATAGAGCGAATTATTTACCTTAACATGGCGACTACAAATACAGATAAACTTTTAACCGATATAGAAGATGCACTGAAAGCAAAAGGTATGGAAGAAGCAAAAGAAGTTTGCCGAAACACACCTGGACCAGTTGCCTCCATATTTTACCAAGGTTTAGAGCGTTCTTCTGAAGGTTTAGAAATGGTTGAAAAATCTATTGTTGCCTACGGATCGGTTCAAATGGGACGTCTAGAACGAAATACTTCTTGGATTGCATTATTTATTGCACTCGCTCCAATGCTCGGATTTATGGGAACAGTAATCGGGATGATTGGTGCCTTTGATGCAATTGAAGCAGAAAACAACATATCTCCAGCATTAGTTGCAGGGGGTATTAAAGTAGCCTTACTGACAACAGTATTTGGATTGATAGTAGCGATGATTCTTCAAGTATTTTACAACTACATTATCTCTAAAGTGGATAGTCTAGTAAATTCAATGGAAGACGCTTCGATTACTTTAATCGATATCTTAGCTCGTCAAGAGGCTACAAAAAAATAAATTTACTAACCGTCTAAACTTTTTGAAATGGAAGATTTCATAACAAATTACGGTATAGTACTTACCTATATTCTACTGGGAGTAGCAGCCTTTTTGGCTTTAGCTTTTCCTATTAAGCAACTTATTTCTCAGCCCAAAAAGGCGAAACAAATAGGGATTGCATTGGGTGGATTATTGGTAATATACATTATCGCTGCATTGCTAGCATCAGATGAAGTTTCTGCACACTACGCTAAATTTGGCGTTACCGAAAGCATCTCTAAGCAAGTAGGTACTGGATTATTCTTATTTTACATACTCGGTGCAGGCGCCATAGCAGCTGTTATATACGCTGAAGTATCTAAAATGCTTAAATAATAAGCATATGTCTAGAAGAACATTACCCGAAATTAATGCAGGTTCGATGGCAGACATCGCCTTCTTGCTCCTTATTTTCTTCCTTGTAACGACTACAATGGATGTAGATACGGGATTGGTACGAAAATTACCAGCGATGCCAGAAGAAGAAGAAATCATAGACGATTCTCAGATAAAATCTAAGAATATTTATGTGGTTTTGGTGAATGCAAAAGACCAGCTTTTAGTTGAAGAAGAGTTGATGGATGTTTCACAATTACGTGAGGGAACCAAAGCATTCTTAGACAACTGGGGCAAAAACCCTAAATTATCTGACAATCCTCAAAAAGCGATTGTATCGTTGCAAAACGATCGTGGTACTTCATACGAAATGTATATTAAAGTACAAAATGAACTTTCTGCTGCTTATAGAGAATTAAGAGATCGAGAAGCGCAAAAAAAATTCGGTGCATATTATGCCGAATTAGAAGGAGAGAATAAGAAAGAAATACGTAAGATGTATCCTTCTAAAATTTCTGAGGCTGAACCTAAAAAAGTAGGAGGAAACTAATGAGTCGTTTTAAAAAGAAAAAAGGTGGAGGAACACCTGCCATGTCAACAGCTTCGCTTCCAGACATCGTTTTTATGCTATTGTTCTTCTTTATGGTAACTACTGTAATGAGAGAAACTACTCTAATTGTAGAAAACAGCTTACCGAAAGCTTCTGAAATTAAAAAAATTGAAGACAAATCGCTTTGTAGTTATATCTATGTTGGTGCTCCAGTTAGTGGAATGAAAACTAAATTTGGTACTGAACCTCGAATACAACTCAACGATTCGTTTAAATTAGCCTCTGATATACAAGAATTTGTTGCAGCTAAAAGAGAAGCTACAGCAGAAGAAAAAAAGCCGCAACTTATCACCTGTATAAAAGCAGATGTAGATGCTAAAATGGGCCTTATAACAGACATAAAACAAGAACTAAGGAAAGCGCAAGCATTCAAAATTAACTACGCTACCTATGAGAGTTTTGAGTAACTCAAGTTTCTATAAATATAAAAAGGGAAGTCTTACGACTTCCCTTTTTTTTACACAAAAAGCAATCTTATTTTTGAGCAAACGGCTTAACTAAAGAATACGAAGTACCAAACAACACGAGCAAAGCAACAAGAAAAACACTCCAATCGTTTACGCCAAAAGACTCTAAGTAAGCAGGCATCAAGTTATGTTGTATAAAGTAACTTAGTAGTATTAGGATTGTATTGTAAAAGAAGTGAACGTAAATAGACGATCGTAAACTACCCGAATAAACGAAAACATACCCAATAAAAGCACCCAGAAAAAAGCGTGGTAAAACTGCATGATACTGCATATGTATTACACTAAACAAAAAAGCGGTTATCCAAACTGAAAAATGAAATGAATTGGACCAATTCTTAAATAAATTCTGAAGGAGTCCTCTAAACAACAACTCTTCCCCTAGTGCAGCAACCACCCCCATAATTAAAATAATATACGCTAAATCCAATACAGAATCCATAATTAAAAACTGCGCAGTAAGCTGCATAGATTGCTCTTCAGCAAGTTTTAAAAAACTTAAAAACTCAGGCAGTGGTATATCTTCATTTAAAGAACCCAAGAAATTAGCAATAGGAACCATTGCTAGGGCAATAAAAAATAACTTTAAAACAGACAATCTAGATAGTTGAACATTTAACTTAAGAGATCCAAATGCAGGTAAGCCACGTAAATGAAGAAACAAAAAAGGCGGCAACACAAAGGTCCCTATTGCGTTAAATAACTGCATGGCCTTCATCGCCTCAATCAAATTTTGGTTTGATGGATCGAATACTTGCTGAGAACTCGAGAAAAAACTGATTCCGAAAACGACCTTGCAAAATACAGCTCCTAGTAAATAAGAACTTATCAAGCAAGCTAAAATGACAACTAAAAGCAAATAAAGAAGTGTAGAATAGGTCGTCTTTTTCCAAATACCTTTTGTCTGATCTATGATCTTTAATCCCATGTGTTTTTTGTATTTTTGGCAAAATTTAGAATTGTGGTAAAGATAGGAAATATTGAACTTGGAGAGTATCCATTATTACTTGCACCCATGGAGGATGTAAGCGACCCTCCTTTTCGTGAGTTGTGCAAACAACACGGGGCTGATTTAATGTATACCGAATTTATATCCTCAGAAGGACTTATTAGAGATGCCGCTAAAAGCGTTCAAAAGCTAGATATTTTTGAATACGAACGTCCTATAGGAATTCAGATTTTTGGCTACGACATAGATTCTATGCGAGAAGCAGCCGAAATTACGGCCCAAGCAAAGCCCGACATAATAGATATCAATTACGGTTGTCCAGTTAAAAAAGTAACCTGTAAAGGGGCCGGAGCAGGCATACTTCAAGACATCCCTAAAATGGTTCGGATGACTCAAGAAATTGTAAAATCCACAAACATCCCAGTAACCGTAAAAACCCGATTGGGTTGGAACGAAGAGAGCAAACACATTGTAGAAGTAGCAGAACGATTGCAAGACGTAGGTATTCAGGCAATTTCTATTCATGGAAGAACACGTAAACAAATGTACAAAGGCGAAGCCGATTGGACTTTAATTGCAGAAACAAAAAACAACCCTCGACTTCATATACCCGTATTTGGCAATGGTGATATAGACTCTCCAGAAAAAGCTAAAATGATGAAAGAGCGTTATGCAGTTGACGGCATGATGATAGGTAGAGCATCCATAGGGTATCCATGGATTTTTAATGAAATTAAACACCTTCTAGAAACTGGAAACAAACTTAGCCCACCCAGCATAGAAGAACGCGTAGCAGCCTGTAAACAGCACCTAGAAAGAGCGCTAGCCTGGAAAGGACCTGTTCTAGGAGTAGTAGAAACAAGAAGACATTACACCAACTATTTTAAAGGGATGTTTGGCGTAAAAGAGTACCGAAAGAAACTAGTTACTACAGATGCTCCAGAAGAGCTTTTTGAAATACTCGAAGAAATTGCTGAAAAGTTTAAAGACCACCAATTTTAAAACACAACACTTAAAGAATCGTTAATGCTGCTGAATAAACTTTTGTTTAAGTAAGCGAACCGGAATAAAGGTAATTAGTATTCCCAAACTCAAAACAGTGCACACAATTAGAACTACGTCTTTGTAATGAACCTCTACAGGGTAAGAATTTACGATAAAAGAACCCTGAGAACCCAATTGAATAAACCCAAAATGTTGCTGAAGTAAACATACAGAAACACCTAAGACTAAGCCAAGCCCTCCTCCAAAAATAGTAATCAGTAAACCCTCATAAAAAAATATTTTTTGAATGGTTTTTACAGGAGCCCCTAGCGCCCATAAACTTGAAATATCTTTTCTTTTTTCAAGAACAATCATTACTACAGAGGCAACAATAGTGAAGGTCGCGATAAGCAAAATAAAAGCTAAAATAAAAAATATAGCCCATTTTTCTGTTTGCAACACCTTGTATAAAAATTCTTGTTGTTCAAAACGATTTTTAACTTCAAAATCACTACCAAAATGCATCTGCAGGGTCTGCTGTACGTCACTTAAATCATGCGAACCAGCGATGGAAAAAGCCAAACTTGTTAACGCAAGAGGCTTGTCTAGAAAATCTTGAACAACACCCAAATCAGCGAGAATATAAGCTGCATCATATTCTGCCTGAACAGAATAAATACCCGCCAGCATAAACTGCTTTTCTTTAAAGGCTTGCGAATTGTTAATCGTAGCGTTCGCTTTTTGATTTGGAACAAAAATCTTCAAAACTTCATTAACGGAAACGGATAGTGTATAAGCTAAAGACTGTCCGATTACAGCCCAATTATCAGTATCTAAATCGGTATAACTACTTCCTTTAATAATATGGCTTTTAATGGATTTAGAGGAGTTAGCAGGCCACAAATGCACCCCTTTTAACAGCGCTATTTGCTCTTTATTTGCCACCCTTAGCAACACTTTTTCTTGATAAACCTGCTCAACAGCATCCCAAGGAGCCAAACTTTTTAACTCCTCAAAATCACCATCTATTAAGGTAAAACTCTTCGAAACGGCAGAAGTAACCTCAAAATCGGGATTAACCTCCTGGTACATAGATTTGATAAGGGTTTCAAACCCATTAAAAACAGAGAGAACGACAACAAGAGCTAGCGTACCTACTGCCACTCCTAGTACGGAAATTGCAGTAATGCTGTTTACAGCATTTTTACTCTTTGACGAAAATAAATAGCGACGTGCTATGTAAAGAGCAACATTCAAAACTAGTCTAGAATTGAAGGATCATCTCCTTTTAAAAGACGTTCAATGTTCTCTGCATAATCAACAGAGTCGTCTGTATAGAAAGACAATTCGGGAACAATTCTTAACTGATGACGAACAAGTTTACCCAACTCATTTCTAATTTCAGCACTCTTTATGCTTACTGCCTTTAAAAAGGCTTCCTTATCAGTTAAAGGAAAGGCACTTAAATACACCTTAGCATATGACAAATCTGGACTCATGCGAACCAAAGAAACCGATACAATAGCACCAGGAGCTATTGAACTCACCTTACTCATTAGTATTTGGGCGACGTCTTTCTGAATTTGACGCGCAACTTTTTTCTGTCTTGTACTTTCCATTTGCCAAAGATAAGGAATCAAATTGGTTCTATACCCTTAGCAAGCGATTCACATAGATTAACAAATAAGATTTAAGGTATATGAAATTGAATAGTATATTTGCATAGAGCTAACAATCTGAAAAAAGAAGAAAAACTGAATGAACGATTTTTACAAAATCTTAAAATTTGCATATCCATACAAGCGTATGGCCCTGTTAAATGCTTTACTTAACATACTATCAGTCGTGTTTGGATTATTTTCCTTTACATTGATTATTCCTATGTTGGGTATTCTATTTGACACACAAGAAGTTATAAGCATAAAACCATCTGGTGAAATGTCACTTGAATACTTTAAAGATTATTTATCTTATTGGTTAAACTCATCCATACAAAAAATAGGCCCCTCTAAAGCATTGGGCTATATATGTATTGGAATTGTTTTTGCCTTTTTCTTAAAAAACCTTACCCGATATCTAGCGCAATACACATTAGTACCCATAAGAACTGGTATTTCTAGAGACTTAAGAAGAGCACTACATACAAAGATTTCTGTACTCTCTATTTCTTATTTCTCAGAAAAAAGAAAAGGAGACTTAATGTCTAGAATGACTACAGATGTAAATCAAGTAGAGAACTCTATGATGAGTACCTTAAGTTTAATCGTTAGGGATCCGGTAAACATTATAAGTTCGGTTTTTTTATTGCTAACCATGAGCGCTAAACTAACCCTAGTTGTTTTCTTTCTTTTTCCAGTTGCAGGTATTATTATTGGGAACATTGGAAAAAGTTTAAAAAAGAAATCACAAAAAGGACAAATTCAAATTGCTCGAATCTTATCGGCTATTGAAGAAAATATTTTCGGACTTAAAGTCATTAAAGCATTCAATGCCGAAAAACAAATTAACCAAAAGTTTGAAGAAGAGCTTGGGAAACACCAAAATATAATGTCGAGTATTCTCAGACGAAGAGATTTAGCCTCTCCGATGAGTGAGTTTTTGAGTACTATGGTAATGGTTGTTGTTATTTGGTACGGAGGAAATTTAATTTTTGAGAGCCAAGACAATCCAACTTCGAACTCTTTAAGTCCTCAAGCATTTATTGGCTTTATTGTAATCTTCTCGCAAATATTACCCCCAATTAAGTCACTTTCTCAAGGCTATTACAACATACAAAGAGGCTCGGCATCGGCACAACGAATCACAGATATTTTAGAGGCAGAAATTGAAGTAAAAGAAAAGGAAAACGCCATACCGATTCAAACTTTTAAAAATTCTATTGAATTCAAAAACACCTCTTTTGGCTATACCAGTAAAAGTGTGTTAAATAATTTAAACTTAAAAATCAATAAAGGACAATCCATTGCTTTGGTAGGACAGTCTGGCGGTGGTAAAAGTACTTTAGCTAATTTAGTAACACGGTATTATGATGTAACCAAAGGAAGTTTAGAAATCGATGGACACAACATTAAAGACTATAAAGTTGGCGACTTAAGAAGATTAATGGGTATTGTTACGCAAGATGCCATCCTATTTAACGACAGTATTTTTAACAACATAGCATTGGGGATAGACAATCCAGATCCTGAAAAAGTGATGGAGGCTGCTAAAATTGCAAACGCTCATGAGTTCATCTCAAAATTTGAGGAGGGATACCATCATAATATTGGCGATGGTGGACACAAACTTTCTGGAGGGCAAAAGCAACGTTTGAGTATCGCAAGAGCTGTTATGAAAAATCCACCGATTTTAATTTTAGATGAAGCAACCTCAGCACTTGATACCGAATCGGAACGATTGGTGCAAGACGCCTTAACTAAACTTATGGCAAACAGAACCTCACTTGTGATTGCCCACCGTCTCTCCACCATACAAAAAGCAGATACAATTGTTGTTATTAACGATGGAGCGGTTGTTGAGCAAGGTACCCATGAAGAATTACTTAAAATTGAAGGGAATTACCACAAACTGCACCACATGCAAAACCTAAACTAATGATTGACAAGATTGAACACATAGGAATTGCCGTTAAAAATATAGAACAGGCCAATCAAGTCTATGAAAAAATTTTAGGTGTGGCTCCGTACAAAACGGAAAACGTAGCTAGTGAAGGAGTCCAAACTTCATTTTTCAATACAGGCGAAAGTAAAATTGAATTACTTGAGGCTACAAATCCGGAAAGTGCTATTGCTAAATTTATTGCTAAAAAAGGAGAAGGCGTTCACCACATTGCTTTTGGAGTAAAAGACATTCAAAAGGAAATGGAGCGACTTTCCAAAGCCGGATTTACTGTTTTAAATGAGAAACCAAAAAAAGGAGCAGACAACAAACTCGTGTGCTTTATTCATCCTAAAAACACAAATGGTGTTCTTATTGAACTCTGCCAGGAAATAAAAATTACACTATGATTTACCATACACGAAAACTAGTAAAACCAGAAGACTTAAATGCAGGAGGTACTCTTTTTGGAGGCACCTTGTTAAGATGGATAGATGAAGAAGCCGCTATTTATGTAATGTGTCAATTAGACAGTAGAAACATCGTTACAAAATACATGTCGGAAATTAACTTTATAAGTCCCGCACTTACAGGTGATGTTGTAGAAATAGGATTTGAGACACTCAAATTTGGTCGAAGTTCAATTACTGTAAAATGCATTGCACGTGTAAAACAAAGTAAAGAAACAATCATTACGATCGATCAAATAGTCTTTGTGCATTTAGATAAAAACCTTAAACCAAGTCCTCACGGAATAAGCTAAGAATCTGCTCACCCTCTTTTAAATGGTAGGCTTTTAGCCCGGCTTCCAAAGCTCCCTCCACATGCTGCGGAGAATCGTCGATGAAGAGTGTTTCTGACGCACTTAATTTTTGCGATTCAACAATATGGTGAAACACTTCTGTATGGGGTTTACGCATGGCAATTTCATGAGACAAGTAAACCTTTTCAAACAACGCACAAAATTGCTCAAATGGAACGAGCCCTTCTCTTGAGGTAATTTCCTCAATATGAAAAGCATTGGTATTGCTTAATAAAAATAAACGGTACTTATATTTTAGTTGCTTAATGCACTCCAATGCATCAGGCATAAACCCAATAAGCATTGCATTCCACGCTTCTATTATTTGTGCGTTTGTAACCTCTTTTGGTAAATAGGCTTGCAATTTAAGTAAGAATTCTTCTTTAGAAATACGACCTGTTTCTAAATCGTCAAACAAAGAAGACTGACCAGCTTTGGCGAAAAGCGAATCGAAATCATTGATTCCTAGTGATTGAAATGCCTTAATGGTGCTTTTGTAATTAATCGCATAAATAACACCGCCTAAATCAAAAATTATATTTTTTATTCCCTGTAGCATATCTTGTAATTTCGTTGCAAGATAAACAGATAATGCGTATTATTGCACCCTAATTTAATGGTACAACGCTTTAAGCATAGCATCATTTCATTAGGGCCTATAACTCAGTTGGTTAGAGTATCTGACTCATAATCAGAAAGTCCCTGGTTCGAGCCCAGGTGGGCCCACAAACAAAAGCACCTACAGCGATGTAGGTGCTTTTTTTAATTTTAATGGCTTGATTTTTAAATTTGTACACCTTTCATGACCACACAAAAAAGACTAAACAGAAATAAATACAGCGAGCCAAAATCCTGTACAATAGATCCGTTTTTAAAGTCTATTTTTTCCTAAATTTGAACACGTTAATTTGTCTTTGAACCCATTAGTATGAAAAATTTCGAATTTAAAAATCCTACCAAAATTATATTTGGTGAAGGACAGATCTCCAAAATGGCGAATGAAATCCCAAAAGAGGCGAATATACTCCTTTTGTATGGTGGCGGGAGCATTAAAAAAAACGGCATTTATGCCCAAGTTAAAACCGCTCTTAAGGAATATACTATTGAGGAATTTGGCGGCATACCTGCCAACCCTGAGTTTGCGGTACTCGAAAAAGCATTGCAGGTAATAAAGGCAAAAAATATTACTTTTTTACTAGCTGTAGGGGGAGGCTCTGTAATAGACGGAACTAAATTTCTTTCGTCAGCCGCTTTGTACAAAGGTGAAGATCCTTGGGCTATTTTACAAAATAAAATACCGACACAAAAAGGAATGCCATTTGGCACTGTACTTACCTTACCAGCCACGGGTTCTGAAATGAACTCTGGAGCAGTAATTACCCGAGCAGAAACCAAACAAAAGCTAACCATGGGTGGCCCTGGTTTGTTTCCTGTTTTTTCAATTCTTGATCCGAATGTCGTATCGTCCATCCCTAAGCGACAAATAGCTAATGGACTGGCAGATGCATTTACGCATGTTTTAGAGCAATACATGACCTATCCGGTTGGAGCCCTTCTGCAAGATCGAATTGCAGAGAGTATTTTCCAAACACTGATTGAAATTGCGCCAACTATTCTAAAAGACCAGAGCGACTATAAAACAGCCTCAAACTTTATGTGGTGTTGTACGATGGCACTTAACGGACTTATTCAAAAAGGAGTTCCTACAGATTGGGCAATTCATATGATGGGACACGAATTAACCGCTCTATACGGAATAGATCACGCCAGAACACTGGCCATTTTAACAGGGTCTCATTATACCTACAACATCGAAACAAAAAAAGAAAAACTTGCGCAATATGCCGAGCGCGTTTGGGGTGTTACAGAGGGTACTATTGATGAAAAAGCAGAAGTAGGCATTGCTAAAACAGTTGGTTTTTTCCACAGTATAGGTATCAAAACAAAACTTTCTGAATACACAAAAGAATACAATGGAACGGCAACGGAAATTGCAAAACGCCTAAAAGATAGAGGAATGACTGCTATTGGCGAACACGGTAAGTTGACTCCTGTAGATGTAGAGAAAATTGTAACAATGGCTTATTAAAAAAACCTATTTTTATAGTTTTTAAGACAAAAAGACGGAAAAATAGTCTGTTTTGACTTAATTTTATAAAATTATTGCACTAAAACGAAAAAAAACTCCTCCCATGAAAAAACACTGTATTATTATCCTAATGAGTCTTTTTACTTTTAGTCTATGTTCCAAGGCTCAAACCACAGCAACCAACTTTACTGAAGATGATTGTAATGGTGTTTCTCATACATTATACGATGAGTTAGACGCTGGGAAAATTATTGTTTTGGCCTGGGTAATGCCTTGTGGCTCTTGTGCCTACTTCGGATCGAGAGCTTACGATGCTGTAGGTTCATTTTCAGAATCTCACCCCGATAAGGTTCAGTTTTTTTTAGTGGATGATTATGCAAATACAAACTGCTCTAACCTTTCATCTTGGGGAGACAACAATGCTATGGAAAATCATACTGCTTTTTCTTCAAGTACTATAAGCATGGAGGATTACGGAGAGGATGGCATGCCTAAAGTGGTGGTTTTGGCGGGAAATACGCATCAAATATTGTACAACAAAAACAATGGAGCAATTAGCGAACAAGGCGTTAAAAATGCAATTAATGCTGCGTTAACCTTAGCTGTTATGGAAACAGAAGAAACCCTAAAATCCATTACTAGTTTCCCAAATCCTAGCAAAGGTTTAACTACAATACAGTTTTATTTAGATGAAAATACAAATGCCACGCTAGAAGTATTCACAGTATTAGGCGAAAAAGTAAGCAGCTTAAAACTAAATCAGTACACCCCAAATACAAACACAACTGTTGATTTAGATCTCTCTAAACAGGCAAAAGGAACCTATTTGATTCACTTAAATACAGGTAGACGATCAGAAACTACCATCCTCAATCTAGACTAGCGCAAACGTCTTTTACAAGACGAATTAAGAACGCTCAAGGAGCTTACTTGTTTGAGTAAGCTCTTTTTTTTAGTTGACTAACCTAACCGGATAAAAAAATTCATTTTACAAGGATAAATAATGTACGACATTGTTATTTTAACTGATTCTCGCTACGAAAAACCCGAGACAACCGACTGGTATATAAACCAAGTAATATTGGAGGACACCTTACTTTTAGAAGCACTAAAAGAAAAGGGCTGTACAGTCATAAGAAAATCTTGGGACGCTCAAGACTTTGATTGGGCCTCTTGTAATTATGCTATTTTTAGAACTACTTGGGATTACTTCGATCGGTATGCAGAATTTTTTTCTTGGTTTGAACAGACTCAAAAAATACTCCACTTTATAAATGCACCCGAATTAATCTATTGGAATTTAGACAAACATTACTTAACAGAATTAAAACAACAACAGATAAACATACCGCCCACCTTATTTGTTGAAAAAGGAACCCAAGAGAATTTAAAAAGTCTTTTAGAAGAAAAAGGTTGGCAAAAAGCAGTCTTAAAACCCGCTATTGGAGGTGGCGGTAGAGAAACGTTTAAAATAACCAAACACAATGCTACAGAACACCAAGTTCATTTTGAAAAACTCCTAGCGAAAGAGGCACTATTATTTCAAGAGTTTCAAGACAATATTATTTCTCAAGGCGAAATAAGCCTGATGATGATGAATGGAGTCTATACCCATGCGGTACTCAAAAAAGCCAAATCTGGTGACTTTAGAGTACAAGATGATTTTGGAGGAAGTGTAGAAAAATACACCGCCAAAAAAGAGGAAATTGATTTTGCAGAGAAAGCTCTTTCTGCATGTCCTTTGCCCCCACTTTACGCTAGAGTAGATGTATTTTACGACAACAGTAATTGTTTAGCTTTAGGTGAGTTGGAATTAATTGAACCCGAATTGTGGTTTAGAAACCATCCACAAGCGGCAACTTTATTGGCTGAGGCTGTAGTAAACTACATGAATACCAAGCACCGATAAACCAACGGTTAAATAAAGTCGTTTGCTCCATTTACAACTAAATTAGTTGAGCGTTTTAGTACCTTTGAACTTATGAGAAAAAAAATAATGCTTTTAGGCTCCGGAGAGCTCGGTAAAGAATTCGTAATCGCTTGCCAAAGATTGGGGCAATACATTGTTGCAGTAGATTCTTATGTAAATGCACCTGCAATGCAGGTAGCTCATGAATACGAAGTCATTAACATGCTCGATGGAAAAGCATTGGATAACATCGTTGCCAAACACAAACCAGACATTATAGTACCGGAAATTGAGGCCATACGAACGGAACGATTTTACGATTACGAAGCACAAGGCATTCAAATAGTTCCGAGTGCTAAAGCAGCCAACTACACCATGAACCGAAAGGCTATAAGAGATTTGGCTGCCAAGGAAGTGGGCGTAAAAACAGCTACTTACAGATACGCCACTTCGTTTGAAGAATTAAAATCAGGTGTAGAAATATGCGGTATGCCATGCGTGGTAAAGCCTTTAATGTCTAGCTCTGGAAAAGGACAATCGGTAATTAAAACAGTAGAAGACATCGAAAAAGCATGGGCATTTGCTTTGCAAGGCTCCAGAGGAGACCTTATGGAGGTAATTGTAGAAGAGTTTGTTGATTTTGAGTACGAAATTACCCTGCTTACTCTTACCCAAGAAAACGGAAAAACTCTTTTTTGCCCACCCATAGGGCACCGACAAGAAAGAGGAGACTACCAAGAAAGCTGGCAACCAATGCCCATGATGGAATCTCGTTTAAAGGAAGCTCAAAAAATGGCCGCAGATGTAACCGCTGCTTTAGGTGGGGCTGGAATTTGGGGTGTAGAATTCTTTATTGGAAAAGAAGGTGTTTACTTTTCTGAATTATCGCCTAGGCCGCATGATACGGGTATGGTCACATTGGGAAACACACAAAACTTTTCAGAATTTGAGCTTCACGCAAGAGCCGTATTAAAAATTCCGGTTCCTAAAATTACCTTAGAAAAAAATGGCGCAAGTGCTGTGATATTAGCCGATTCCGAAAATACCAGACAACCCACTTACCGAGGTTTTAACCAAACCACAAAATACACCAATAGCAATTGCATCTTATTTGGAAAACCAACAACCAGACCTTACAGAAGAATGGGAGTTGCGCTGGCTTTTGGCAATGAATCGGTTGAGGACTTGGTGATCAAAGCAAAACAAATTGCAAAACATGTTCAGGTTAATTGAGTATGCTACTCAAATACAAGAACAGTTACTTCTGGAGTTCCTGCGCAATTATTTCGATCATTTGCTCAAACTCAGCCCGATCGTAAAGGCGCGTTAAAAAGACAATTTCGCCTTTTTTATTTATAACAATGTTTCGTGTAACGCCCTGTTTAGGCCCTGCAAAAAGTGAAAACAAACGACCCTCTAAATCTGAGGCCATAGGATAAGTAACGCCCATTTTAGCCGCAAATTCAAGCGTGGTTGCTTCATCTTCTTTTAAATCGATACCCACCAACAGAAAAGCATCATCTTTAAATTTTTGCCATACTTCGGACTCCAAATGCGGCATCTCTTTTCGACAAACGCTACACCACGAAGCGGTAAACTGAAGCACAACTACCTGTCCTAAAAGAGATTGATTACTAATGGTATCACCAGACAAGAGTTCGATTTCAAACTTAGGCGACAATTCACCTTTCTGTACAACATAGCCCCTATTATCCATAGTTTGTGCAAATAATGAGCTAAACACAAAGGATGTCAGTAAAATCAATAATAAACGCATCATATAAGAGTCTTGGTTAAGTCGTAATACAGTTCACTTTAGAGATAATATACTCATAAAACTAAAAAAAAAGCTGCATTAAATGCAGCTTCTTGTACCTTACTTTCTTCTTTTTTCGGGTCTTAAAATTTCAATAGGTAATTCTATGGGTTTTAAAAGTTTACCATACTTATCTTGCACTTTATCTAGCATAGCAGTACCTCCAGAAATACCTACAATCATACCCGTTCCAAACCCAAATTTAGGATGTTCCCAGGAAACCTGCATTCCTTCTTTAAAATCTTTTATATTGAAACCAGTTGGCTTGTTTTTTGCCCCTTTTGCTCTTGGGTTTTTAAACTTATCTAGTTTTAGATTTTTGTTCTTTTTTGGTTTTTTAGACTCTTTTGGCTTTTTAGGCTTCTCCTTAGTCATAGACCAAATGTCGGTAACAATGGTTACTTTTTTACCCTTTGACGTGATATTAGTATTTTTTAAAAACGAAGCATTTGGAACAGCTTTTAAAGCTAAATTAACGCAGGCCTCAATAGAATTTGCCGTAAAAGACTGCTGCTTTATGGCCAATTCATAATTCCGATCGGGATTAAAGTCTCTAGTACTTATATTTTTGAGCGTTCCTAAATCTTTTGTACAGCTAACAAACATCGAAAAGAGGGCAAAACTTGCTATAATTTTTTTCATAAGATAATTTTTAGAATTCAAATTTACGAAAAGTGATGATATAGCAGTAAAAAAAGAATTAATATTGGAGTATACAGGAATCTGATGTCTTTAGGCGGTAAGCCTCTCCTGGATTCATCAAACCAATACCGTTAAACCCAAATTCAGGGATAAGTGTATTCCCATGGTAATCTTTCACGATTACGATGAGGTCTTGGTCAATTAATTCCTGAAAAATCAGTTCAGCATCCAACGATTCTTTTGGCAAATACCCAACTAAGTTCCAACCACCTAATAAAGCAATCGGAAATAATTCTGGCTTTAAATAATCGCCCTCTACACTAAATGTGGCGGTATTATTTACCTTTATTTGATACCCTTGACCCGGGATTAAGAGACCTATAGAATTGTAGTTGTAAGCCGCAATGTAAGAAGCGCCACTGTTGTTTTTAACAATGACCAGATCATCATATATAGGAGAAAAGAATTGATCAACAGACATCTCTGAAGTGGCTATGTAAGACGAAATAAAAGACCAACCACTAGGCAAATCAAACAACTGACCGTTTATGGGTTGAATGTTTGTCATAGAAGTCACAGAACTAAATCCGTTGTTTTGAAAAGAACCCTGATCGTTCTGTAAAAGACTGTAGGTAATAGACATAGGCCAACTAACACCCGCTGAGGCATCCCATACTTGCCAAATAAAGGCTTCTCCATCCGGAAATCCTTGACCAAGCTCAGCATCAAAACCATTGACAGAAATCGTGGTGTTTTCGCCCAACCATTCCGTATAACCCGCACAAACATAACCCTCATCAGCTTCGTAAAATACTCCAATCCAATCGCCAATTGCTATGGGTGCGTTGTTTAGCAGTACAGGAGTGTTTGAATTTACGGCTACGATGTGATTGTTGGAAGTAGGCTCAGAAAATGACCAAATTGGTTGCGGAAAAGTGATGCACGAACTGTCCTCTACATTTGCCAAACTGTTGTAATTAAATGCATTTGGGTTTAAGCATCCATAAACCTCTCCCGCTACAATGTAATTAACAGTAGCGCAAATGCTATCTTCCAAGGCTCCTTCAGTGTAAAAACAATACTCAATTGCGTAATTACCTGGTGTAGCAGCTAGCATATGTGCAGAAAAGTCATCTGTGTAGTGCTCTGATGAAATGTCAATTCCATTGATACTTTGGCTCACTGATGATGCGTAGCATAGGTCCCAACAAAACCAATTGTAAGGGGTGCCAGGTAAAATGAGATGGCGTTCCACATTCACAACCAAATCTTCATCAGAATTGTTGTGTACATTGATAGGCAGTATGAGCTCTTCGCCTGTAAAACCGGTTACATCTAACGATGTGTAACTTAAACTTAATACAGCTGAACTTTGGCTAAAAAAACAGGTACCATCTTCAATGGTATTGGCTGCATCAAAATTAAACGCTTGGCTATTGGTACAGCCATACTCTGGGGCATTTAAAGAAAGTGTAGTGTAAATTACTTCATCTCCTGACACCAAATTGTTGTTGTTTGAAAAGAGCACTGAAGTGTGTAACGTAAGATCGCCTTTAGGAACTAAAGGAGCATTCCAAACAAACAACCAGGTGCTAATACCCGAAGCTTCAGCTCCAAATGCTGTATGCGTAATGTAATCGCCATTGCCCACCAGTTGTGTTCTAACGGTTTCGGAAAGTACCAATTGGCCCACTTTTTCTCCTGCTGTATTTTCCATGCAGGCCTGAAAACCAAATTTATTTATACCCGAAGATGAGGCCGTTATTGAAATGTAATAGGAAGCACCAAGGGTGTATTGATCTCCATTTTCTAGTTCTGAAGAGATGATAACCTGTGTGTTTGAAGGTAAATTTTGTGCCGTTGAGATGTGGCAAGAAGAACAATTGTTTTGACCGTCTGAGATTGAACCACTATAGCCAGATGGAGCTCCAGTAGAATTTGTATGCGAATTGGAAGCACTAAAAAAAATAAAAAATGTGCACATTCCAACAACAAATAAAACAGCGTATTTTTTCATTAATCGTGGTTAATCTTTGAAAAGGTTACTTCAATAAATATGCCATATTGATGCAGAAAAAAAAACACTTTTTAAAAACATTGAACCGAAGCGAAAAAAGCGACTACACTTAAAAACAACTTACAAAACAATTAGTAAATATGGGTGCTGTAACATTTAACCTCTTTATCCAATCCCTTAGCATTACCAGAAACCAGTTGTAAGAGTTGCCAAAAATCTTTGCTGTGGTTTTTAACTTTTGTGTGCACCAACTCATGAAGAATAACATAATCTATTAAATGCTCTGGCAAGCGCATAAGGTGTAAATTGAGATTAATATTGTTTTCAAACGAGCAACTTCCCCATCGGGTTTTGGCATTCTTAATGGCTGTGTTTTTATACGTAAAGTTGTGTTTGGCAGCCAAAATGGCAACTCGTTCAGGAAGGTAATCTTTAGCTTCCTTTCGCAAGGCTCGCACTATGGCAGTTCTAATTTCTGTTTGAACCACAGCATCTAGTATGTTAAGAGAATTTGGAATAAAAACCGTTATTGTAGAGTTGGCAACAAAAGACCTAAGCGCTTCGGCATCTACCCTTTTTAAGACTAATGAATGAGAACGTGTTTGAAACTTGGTATTGCTATTAAAAACGGTGTACTGGTTTTCTACACGCTTCATTTTAGATATTTGAGATTGAATCCATCTCATGCGTTTTTGTGTGGCTGTTTTTGCTTGTTTAAAACTAACAGAACTAGGCACACTTACCCGAACGCCTGCAAAAGGCTTTAGGGTAATATTGATACGTTTTGCCTTGGCACTTTTAAAAAAAGTAACTGCAATACCGGATAAGTCTTCAACCAATTCTTTCATCAAGTACGAATAAAATTTAGTGTAAAAATAGCTTAAAAATGTGATGCAAAACGTTACATAAAAGCAATAAGCTGTTAAACATAAAAAAACCACTCTAATTGAGTGGCTCTTCGTATTAATCCCCCCCAGGATTATGTAAAATCTACGAAACCTTAACGCTACAATCTTGCCAATTATTAGTCTATTTTATCTAATAACAAAACGTTAAAAAACAAAAAAGCTCTGTTAACACTTGGCTAACAAAGCTTTTCTTTAGTTGCGGGGACTGGACTCGAACCAGCGACCTTCGGGTTATGAGCCCGACGAGCTACCAACTGCTCCACCCCGCGATGCAAATATAAGTCAAAGAGATTCACTTAAACAAGCTTATTCATTCTAAATTCAATCTTTTTTCTAAGCCGCTGTTTATCAGATCAAGAGTGGCTTATTTATAGGAGTAAGTGCTTTAATAATGCACACTATATAAGTTACCAATCTTATAATTAATGTATCTTCGCACCCGCAATGGAAGAAAAAAAATACAAATCAGGTTTTGTAAACATCGTAGGTAACCCAAACGTGGGTAAATCTACCTTGATGAACAAACTTGTAGGAGAAAAATTATCCATCATTACCGCAAAGGCCCAAACAACTCGTCATCGAATATTGGGTGTGGTTAACGAAGCTAATTATCAAATTGTTTTTTCAGATACGCCAGGGGTAATTCAACCTCACTACAATCTTCAATCGAGTATGATGAAGTTTGTTAAATCGGCTTTTCAAGATGCAGATGTGTTTTTATACATGGTAGAGATTGGAGAAAAGGCTTTAAAAGATGCTAGTTTTTTTGAGCGTTTAAAAACAACAGACATTCCTATTTTGCTTTTAATTAATAAAATTGACAAGTCGGATCAGGCAGGAGTTGAAAAAGCGATAGATTACTGGAAAGAAGAATTGCCAAAAGCAAAGCTCATCCCTATTTCTGCTATAGAAGGATTTGGGGTACCTCAAATTATGGATGAAATAGTGGAAATGCTGCCTGAAGGCACTCCTTACTTCCCTACAGATGCACTTACCGACAAACCCGAACGCTTTTTTGTTTCGGAAATTATACGCGAAAAAATACTTTTAAATTACCAAAAAGAAGTTCCTTACTCGGTTGAGGTGGTTGTAGAAACTTTTAAAGAGGAAGAAACCATTATACGCATTGGCGCCATTATTAATGTGGCCCGAGAGACGCAAAAAGGAATTATAATTGGGCATCAAGGCAAAGCCTTAAAAAAAGTGGGCACACAAGCTCGAAAAGACCTGGAGGTATTCTTCGGAAAAAAAGTCTTTTTAGAATTATTTGTTAAAGTAATAAAAAACTGGCGCGACAACGAGCAAGACTTGAAGCGTTTCGGTTACTATACATAAGTTTAAAATGGGGAATTTAGTTGCTATTGTAGGTCGTCCTAATGTTGGGAAATCTACCTTATTTAACCGCTTTACGCAAAGACGTCAGGCCATCGTAGATTCAGTTAGCGGGGTAACCCGAGACAGGCATTACGGCACGTCCGATTGGAACGGCAGGGACTTTACGGTAATTGATACGGGTGGTTACATTACCGGATCGGAAGATGTATTTGAAGGCGAAATTAGAAAGCAAGTAAAAATTGCGATTGAAGAAGCCAGCGCCATTATTTTTGTGGTAGATGTTGAAACCGGAACAACGGATTTAGACATGGACGTAGCTCGAATTCTTCACCGTACAGACAAGCCGGTATTTGTAGCGGTAAACAAAGTAGACAACGCCATGAGAATGGACGATGCGATGGAATTCTACAATTTAGGCTTAGGGGAATACTATCCGCTGTCATCTATTAACGGAAGTGGTACTGGAGAATTGTTAGACGATTTAGTAGCTTCTTTTGAAAAGGAAGATGAAGCTACAGAAGATGACCTTCCTAAATTTGCTATTGTTGGACGTCCGAATGCCGGAAAATCTTCATTAGTGAATGCACTTATGGGGCAAAATAAAAATATTGTTACCGATATTGCTGGTACTACGCGTGACTCCATCGATACGCATTACAACCAATTTGGAAATGAGTTTACCTTAGTAGATACCGCTGGGCTTAGAAAAAAAGCAAGAGTACATGAAAACCTAGAGTTCTACTCGGTTATGCGTACCATACGTGCTATAGAACATTGTGATGTTTGTATAGTAATGGTAGATGCCACCGTAGGATTTGACGCTCAGGATTTAAATATTTTTCATTTAGCTGAAAAAAACAACAAAGGAATTGTTGTATTAGTGAACAAATGGGATCTGGTAGAAAACAAAGAAACCATGACCTTGGAGCATTACCGTAAAATGATTTACGCCAAAACAGCTCCTTTTACCGATTATCCTATCCTATTTATATCGGCCACCACAAAACAACGAATTTTTAAAGCTGTGGAAATGGCAGTAGAAGTGTATGGTAGAAAAAATACCAAAATATCGACTTCAGAATTGAACAATCGATTTTTACCTATAACCGAAGCAACACCTCCTCCGGCTTACAAAGGAAAATATGTTAAAATTAAATACATCACACAAATACCTACCATGGTACCCTCCTTTGCATTTTTCTGTAATTTGCCGCAATATGTAAAAGATCCGTACAAGCGTTTTATAGAAAATAAGATGAGAGATATGTACGATTTAAATGGAGTTCCCATTCGAATTTACTTCAGAAAAAAATAAAAAAAAGCGGCCTAGGCCGCTTTTTTTTGGAGGTAATTTTAGACTTTTCAAAAAAAAAACCTACATTTAAAAAATGAAAAGAAAAATAAATACAAAGAGTTGTTGCCCTACCTAACAAGGAAGGCTAAGCTGTGTATAAAAATATAACTCATTTTAAAGCCTTCCATATACTATGGAAGGCTTTTTTAATTCTCAAAAATATGATGGTAGATCTAAGTAAAAAAGAAAAATTAGCGATTCGAAAACGAATCTTTCTTCACCTCGATGGCTGGGCACTTATCCCAACAATATACAACCTAAATAAACTTGGCGTACTTCAGCTGCTTGAAGAAAACCACACTATTTCGCTTAAAGATATTAATGCTGTAGCAAAAACAAACGAAGGCTATTTAAACGTAGCATTACGATTACTTGCTTCACAAGGCTATATTCTAAGAGAGGTAAACAATGAACTTGATGAAATTACGCATACAATAACGGCAACAGGAACACAAGCGTTTGAAATGGCCGACCATTACGATGGGGTTTATGAGTTGATGAAAGAATTAGCCGTACGCCCAAGAACTATTATTTCTGAAAAAGCAGACCTAGAGTTGATTGTAAATACATGGAAGGAATTAAAAAACTTTTCGAGTTACAAAGACAGCACCATTAGAAGGCGAATGAGTTACCACATGGAAGGTGTTTTGTTAGCTCCTGTAATGGTTGGTTTAGGGATAGAAGGTAGGTTTGACACATTAAACACGGAGAGTATTCTTAGTGCAACGCTTTTAAAACTCCCCCAACAGACCTTTGATTGGTTTGTTGAAGTTTTAGACCAATTAATGTTTGTAGAAAAAACAGATTCCAAACTTACCTTAAATACCAAAGGACTCTACTACATAAAAAGAGCAAGTGCCTATGGAGTAACTGTTTCTTATTTACCAACATTTGCGCAATTAGATACCTTGCTAAAAGGAGACCCTACTAAATTAAGAGAACATGATGAAGACGGACACGAAACCCATGTGTACAGATACATGAATGTTTGGGGCAGTGGTGGCGCACATAGCACGTACTTTAAAAAAGTAGATGAAATAATTATAGCACTTTTTAACAAACCCATCGCTAAACAACCCAAAGGAATTATAGATGTAGGCTGTGGAGACGGTACTTTTATTGAACACGTATTTAACGTAATTTACACGAAAACTGAAAGAGGTAAAGTATTAAACGAGCACCCTCTTTTTATTGTAGGAGCAGATTATAATAAGAAAGCACGCATTGCCACAAGAACTAAAATGACCAAAGCTGATATATGGGCTGAAGTTGAATTTGGAGACATTAGTGACCCAAAATCATTAGATGAAATGCTCAAAGATGAACACGGTATTAAATTGGGCGATCTGCTAAATACGCGCACCTTTTTAGACCACAATAGAATCTATAAAAAACCTTCGCAAACAAATTTTAAATGCCAATCTAGCGGTGCTTTTTCATACAGAGGAAGAAGAATACCCAACAACGAACTCTTTCAAAACCTAAGCGATCACCTTAACAAATGGAGTCCTTATTTAAAAAAACACGGGTTATTAATCGTAGAATTACATTCTATTAAACCCAAAATAGCAGCGGAAAATATTGGAAAAACACTCAGCACACCCTACGATGCAACACATGGATACACAGACCAGTACATTATAGAATTAAACAGCTTTTTAGCGGCTGCAAAACACGCTAATTTAATTCCAGAAAACGAGTATTCGTTCAAATTCCCTAATGATGAAAGGGCTACAGTAAGTATTCATTTATTGAAGGCTATTTGATATAAATAAACTATATTTAGGGTGTAATATTAAACCACCCCAAGATGAAAACTTACTTAGCCCTTTTTATTGGAATTGTCTTTTCTTTTTCCAGCATAGCTCAGTGCGATTTACCCGAAGCCTACAATGGCAATACGGGAGGCAACATGACCGTTATGCTAACGCCTGCATTAATCAACTCCTTAAACCTAACGGATGACAATGCCTACTTAGTTGCACTAAACTCATCGGATGTCGTAATAGGCTCTGCAGTTGTTGCTGGTTTTAGCCAAACAACCATAGCCATATGGGGAGATGATACTCAAACACCAGAGCCTGATGGTGCTTTTGCAAATGAGTTAATCAAATTTCAGTTGGTAAACGGTATAAATATATACGATGTGGAAATGGCTACTCCTGTTACTTATATTTCAAATGGCCTAAACCCTCAAACTTTACCTGCTACTGTAACAACATATTGCATGTTTGGATGTACCTCAGAATGGGCAGAGAACTACAATGCAGAAGCAACAGACGACGACGGTTCGTGTTTTTTAAACGGCTGTATGGATCAAAATGCATGTAATTACACAATGTACGCCACAGCAGACGATGGCTCATGTACAATACCCGGGTGTACCGACAATACTTTTACAGAATACTACCATCAAGGATATGTTGCTGGTTGCGACGATGGGTCTTGTTCTAAAGCTACCGCAAATTTAGGGATTGAGGCTGCAGATTTTAGTGTACCCGAAAATACAGGATCTAACATGACTATTGGATTTAATTTGGCTAATAAAACAGGTTTAGAAGGAAGTCAAATAGGCGTTTTTAGTGACTTAAACAATGATGGTACCATCGACCAATGCGTTGGGTTATCAAACTTTACGGATGCGTTTTTCAGCTTAGCAGTATGGGGAGATGATGCTACTTCACCAGAAGCAGAAGGACTAACAGCAAATCAAACAGATGTTATTTTTGCGGTTCTTAACGCCTCGGGTTCGGTAATGGCTTTTAACCCTAGTCCAGAATTTTCTGGTTTTGTTGCAAATGGACTTTCGGTTGTAACCGAACTCGACTTTAATGTAACCATATACGGATGTATGGATCCAAGTTACTGTAACTATAACGACCAAGCAGAAGAGGATGATGGCTCTTGTGCAGGAA